>Ga0116229_10003777_pt1 | contig 24919 bp, 23 predicted proteins | sample S1TSphgellanicum_3_FD_87313 | JGI IMG/M metagenome (GOLD analysis project Ga0116229, IMG submission 87313) | Host-associated microbial communities from peat moss isolated from Minnesota, USA - S1T2_Fc - Sphagnum magellanicum MG | ecosystem: Host-associated > Plants > Peat moss > Unclassified... | reverse complement strand
GCGGCGGGGCCGGTGCAGGCGAGGGTGAGGGTGCCGCCGGCGAATTTGACCGGGGTTGCGCGGGCGGCGAGTTGCGGGCCGGCAAGCGACTCCCAGTCGGCCAGAAGATGGGCGGCGGCGGGGGCGCGTTTGCGGAAGGCGGGGCGGACGACCGGTGCCAGCAAAGCGGCGATGCCGCGGGGGGCGTAGTTGCGGGCAGGCCCGGCGGGTTCGGCCTTGGGCGGGAGCGTGGGCTCTGACTTGCGCGCGGCCGCGCGGGGCGTCACATCCTGTTTGCGTGAACCCCGTGCCATCCGCGAAAAAACTCCTTTTTTGGTACGCCAAGCATAGGCGGATTTTACCCTGGCGGTCTGGCCCCGGCGAGACGGCTGATCCTTACCATGTCTGGCTATCAGAAATCATGCTGCAGCAGACCGTGGTGGCGACCGTGATCCCTTATTATGCCAAATTTCTGGCCGCGTATCCGGAAATCAAGGATTTGGCGGCCGCACCGGTGGATGAGGTGACGGGGTTGTGGGCGGGGCTGGGTTATTATGCGCGGGCGCGGAATTTACATGCGTGCGCGAAGGCGGTGGCGGCGCTGGGCGGGTTTCCACGGGATATTGCAGGGTTGCGGGCACTGCCAGGGATTGGGCCGTATACGGCGGCGGCGATTGGGGCGATTGCGTTCGGGCTGCCGGTATTGCCGGTGGATGGGAATATTGAGCGAGTCGCGGCGCGGATATTTGCGATTACGGAGCCGATTCCGGGCGCGAAGACGCTGATTGCCGAGGCGGCGGGGCGGTTTTTGGAGGATAAGGCGGCGCGGTCGGCGCCGGGGGATTTTGCGCAGGCGCTGTTTGACCTGGGTGCTATCATTTGCACGCCCCGGAACCCTGCTTGCGGCACTTGCCCTTGGGCCGCCAGTTGCGCGGCGCGGGCGCAGGGCATTGCGGCCCAGTTGCCAGCGCGGGCGGCAAAACCGGAACGCCCGCGCCGCCGTGGTACGGCCTATGTGCTTATTGATGCGCTGGGCGATGTTCTGCTCCTCCGGCGCCCGGCAAAAGGCTTGCTGGGCGGGATGCTGGCGCTGCCAGAAACGCCGCCGGCGGAAACTGAGTGGATAGATGCCGGGGAGATACAACACGTCTTCACGCATTTCGCGCTGACGCTGAACGTGCGGGCGGCGAGGATAAAAATATTGCCGGATGGGGCGCTGCGGGCGCCGGCGCCGGCGGCGGCGCTACCATCTGTAATGCGCAAGGCGCTTGACGCTGGGCGCCGGGCGCTGGACGATTGACTATGAAAGAATTTGATCCGCATCACGGCATTCTGGCGATTGACACGCATGTGGATATTCCCTGGCCAAACGGGTCCAGCCCGTTCGAGGATGGGCCGCGCTGCGTTGATTTGCCGAAGCTGAAGGCGGGCCGAGTCGCGGCGGTGTGCTTTGCTGCCTATGTGCCCCAGGATAGGCGGGATGAGGCGGGGCACCTGGCGGCGGGCAACCGGGCGCGGGCGATGCTGGAGGCGATTGCGGCGATGGCGCCGGCTGATGGCAGCGGTGGCGCGCTCGCAACTTCAGCAGGCGCGATTGAAGCGGCGTTTGCGGCGGGGAAGACCGCGATTATTCCGGCGATTGAGAACGGGTATGCGCTGGGGACGGATATTGCGTCGCTGGATGATTTCGCGGCGCGGGGGGTGCGCTACATTACGCTGACCCATAACGGGCATAACGCGTTGGCCGATGCGGCGATTCCGCGCAGAGACCTAAATGACGTGGAAGCCGAGCATGGCGGGCTTTCCGATTTCGGCCGGGCGGCGGTAGCGCGGATGAATGAGTTGGGAATTTTGGTGGATGTGTCGCATGCCGCGAAGAGCACCATGTTGCAGGCGGCGGCGCTGTCTCGCACGCCGGTGCTGGCGACGCATTCTTGCATCCGGGCGCTGTGTGATCATCCACGCAATCTGGATGATGAGCAGCTGGAGGTGCTGCGCGATGTTGGCGGGCTGGTGCAGGTGACCATTGTTTCGAATTTTCTGCGGCCCAGGGGGCGGGCGGCGGATTTATCGGTGGCTGATATCGCGGACCATGTGGATTACGCGGTGAACAAAATTGGGATCGACCATGTGGGCATTGGGACGGATTTTGATGGGGGTGGCGGGGTGCGGGGGTTTATGAACGCATCGCACGCGCCGCATTTGACACGGGAACTGGCCAAACGGGGCTATGACCACGAGGCGTTGGGAAAGATTTGGGGCGGGAATTTTTTGCGGCTGCTACGGCAGGCCGAATTTATTCAGGTGAGCCGATAACCCTTGGTTTGCCCTCGGCGTCGATGGCAACGAAGGTGAATATGGCGCGGGTGACGCGGTATTCTTCCTCGGTGATACGGGCGCGGCGCCAGGCTTCGACGCTGATTTTCATGGAAGTCCGGCCGGTGGAGAGGAGTACGCAATAGACGCTCACCTCGTCACCGATTTTGACCGGGCGCAGAAAAGACATGCCGTCCACCGACACGGTGACGCAGCGGCCATGCGATGTGCGTGAAGCGAGGTTGCCGGCGGCAAGGTCCATCTGGCTCATCAGCCAGCCGCCGAAAATATCGCCATTGGCATTGGAATCCGCCGGCATGGCGATGGCGCGGATCATCGGAATGCCGGCCGGGGGTTGCTCGGCCGGCTCTTTGTCCGGCATCAGAGGCTTTTTTCGATCCAGGCTTTTAACGCGCTTTTGGGTGCTGCGCCGACCTGGGTGGCGGCGGGTTTGCCGTCCTTGAAAATGATGAGGGTGGGGATGCCGCGGACACCGAATTGTGTGGGGGTCATCGGGTTTTCGTCGATATTCACCTTCACGATTTCCAATTTGCCGGCGAATTCGCTGCCCAGTTCTTCCAAAGAGGGGGCGATGGCGCGGCAGGGGCCGCACCATTCGGCCCAGAAATCAACCAGAACGGGGGCACTGGATTTAAGCACATCGACATCGAACGTGGCATCGGTAACGGGTTTGCTCATGGGAATAATCCTAAAATTTTGGTTGGATTGAACATGGCGGGAATGAGCGGGGCGATCAAGCTTTGGATGGCTGGGGCGGGTGCGGCGCATGGCCGGCCAAAAGATCGGCGGGGACGGGCATGGGGGTGGCGGTTTCGGTCCAGATGAGGGTGCAGTCCACGGATCGGGTGGGGAAAATGTCTTGCAGGATCGCGCGGTAGGCGGCGAGCTGGCGGAGATACGGTTTGGGAATGGTGGCGGGGTTTGCGGGCGGGGCGCGGTCTGTCTTGTAATCCGCGATCAGGATTCTTGTGGGCAGAATGGCGAGGCGGTCGACGAGGCCGCCGATTTCCACATCGTCTAGCACGCCGGCAAGCGGGACCTCGGCGCGCGATCCGGGGCCAAAGAGCGGGGCGAGGGCGGGGTTTTCGAGGATTTTTTCGATGGATTGCAGGATGTTGGCCTGGTCGGTGGCGTCCAGCGCTAGGCCGGGTTGGGCGAGATATCTGACGGCGGAATTGCGCCGGTGCGGTGCCGCCACGCCGGGCAAATGCTGCAGCAAGGCATGCACGACGCGGCCGCGGGCCATGGCGGCGGCGCGGGCCTGGCGTTTGGCGGCGAGCTGCGGGCCGAGCGGGGAGGCGGCGATGGCGGCTTTGGCTGGGTCATCGGTCGCGCGGCTGGGGGCGAGGGGGTCGGGCCTTGTGGTTTCTTCAGGCGGCGAAGCGCAACGCCAATCCGGCGCGTGGCCGGCCCAGTGGGGGAGCGAAAATTTTTGGGCGGCGATGCGAGCGCCTTGCCTGTCGGGTTCGCGGGATTGGGCGGCCGCGTAAACAAGCGAGCCATCCCCGCCGAGGTCGGCGGGAAGTTTTTCAAAACCGCGTTTGATAAAATTGTACCAGCAATCATCCCGGATGCCGCCGCGGCCTTCGGCGCCGCAAATTATGAGCTCGTCCTCGGCGCGGGTGAGGGCGACGTAGAGCAGGCGGTTATATTCTTGCGCCTGCGCGGTTTTGTTCGCGGCGGCGGCTTGCCTGACCGCATCCGAGCGCAATTCGGCGCGGGGGCAGTAGATCGGGACGGTGACATCTTGTTGCGGGACTTTTAGCCAGAAAACGTGTTCACGCGGCTGGGGGAGAGTCGTGGTGTCCGGCAGGATAACGATGGGGGCTTGGAGGCCTTTAGCGCCGTGGATTGTCATGAGCCGGACCAGGTCGCCGCCAGCGGCCTCGCGCTTGATGGAGGCGCCGGATTGCCGGAGGGTGAAGACGAAATTTTGCAGCGATGCGGGGGCGCGGCTGGCATAAGCGAGGGCTTCGGAGAGCAATTCGTCTATGGGTTCGGCGGCTTCCGCGCCGAGCCGGCGCAGCAATTTCGCGCGGCCGCCGAGGGGGCCGAGAGCTTCGGCGAGCAGCGCGTGCGGGGGCAGAAAATCCACGCGGGCGCGGAGGGATTGGAAGAACATGTTGGCGGCGTGCCAGTCCGGGTGTTCGTCGCGCCTGGCGAACAGGGCGGCGGCGAGTGTGCCGGGGCGGTCAAGGGCGAGGTGCATAAAACTTTCGTCGGACAGGCCGCCCAAAGGCGAGGCAAGAAATTGGCCGAAGGCGAGGTCGTCTTCCGGCAGCAGCAGGGCGTCGCACAAAGCGAGCAAGTCGCTAACCGCCTGGTGATCGGTTAGAATCATGCGGTCCACGCCGGCAATCGGGATGCCTTCCGCCTTGCAGGCGCGGGTGATAGCGGCGACCAACTCATCCCGCCGGCGGACGAGGATGAGGAAATCGCCCGGGGTTACCGCGCGGTTGCGGCTGGCCAGGATTTTTTTCCCCGCCAGGGCGGTTTTGATGTGGGCGGCGATTTGCTTTGCGAGCGCGGTTTTGGCCGATTCGGCGGTGGCGTAGGAATCCGGCATGGCCCAGGGGGCTAGGGGTGAGGGTTCGGCGGCCTTGGCAAGTGGCCAGAGCGTGACGGCGCCGGCCTGGCCGGTGCGGCTGACGATGTGGGAGAGGGTGCCGGGGGCGCAAACGCCGTCGCAGGCGGGGCCATCGGCGAATACGGCGTCTACCAGTTTCAGGACGGGTTCGGTTGAGCGGAAGGAGACGGACAAATCACCATCCAGCCAATTCTGGCCGGCATTGCGGACACGGGTGCGGAATTTGGTCCGGTAGGCTTCGAAACTTCGTAAATCAGCACCTTGGAAAGAGAAAATGGATTGTTTGGCGTCGCCGACCGCGAAAATGGTCCGTTCCGCATCGCGCGCGCCAAAACCGGAGAAAAATTCGCCAGCGATGGCTTCGGTGATTTGCCATTGGGCAGGTGCTGTGTCCTGCACCTCGTCCAGGAGCAAATGATCGATGCCACCATCGAGCTTGTAGAGAATCCAGGCGACATCTTGCGGGTTTTTCAGCAGTTTCAGGGTGCTGTCGATGAGGTCGGCATAGGTGACGCTGGCGCGTTCGGATTTTTGCGCGGCGTCGGTTTGCAAAATGGGAGCGAGGAGTTCGGTGAGGCTGACGTTGAGGGCGGCGATTCTTGCAGCTTTGCGGGAGTCTTCGATGCTGGCGATGCGGGTTTGTTCCGCTTCGATCGCGGCGCATAAATCGGGGCGGGATTCGGCCAGTTTTTTGCCGATCACCGTGGACATCGCGTAGGGTTTCTCGCCGAAAAAGCTGGATTGCCAAAAATCCCAATTGGCGGCGCGGTTGGCGGGGGCGCCGGCCAGCCAGTCCAGGCGCGTTAGTGCTGCTTCGGCGGCTTTGGGCGGGCCGGATGTGGCGATGGTTTGCAGCGCGGCGCGAAGGGCTGGTTCGGTGGGAAAGATGACGGCGCGGGCGAGAATTGCGCCCTCGTCAAGCGCCGTGGCGTCGAGGGCGGCGCGCTGCATTTCCGAGACGCCGGTGGATTTGTAGTCGCGGAGCAATGACAAAAAATCGGTTTCGGCGGCGAATTTCGCCGTAAGTGCCGCAAAATCCTGCTCGTTGGTTTCGGTGGCAAGTGCTGCGATGACAGGCTGATTGGTGGGGTCGGCGAGCACATGCTCGCGGGATTCACGTAGGCGGGCGGCGGCGTTAAACTCGTCTTCCAGTTCGAAATGCGGCGATAATTCGGCTTCCAGCGGGAAGCGGCGGAGCAAGGACTGGCAGAAGGCGTGAATGGTGGAAATCCGCATGCCGCCGGGAAGATCAAGGACGTCCGCGAATAGTTTGCGGGCGGTGAGGCGAAAATTTTCCGATGGCGGGATGTCGAGTTGGTTGAGGACGGCGTTGAGTTTTTCGTCCGGTAGCACAACCCATTCGCCGAGGCGGCGGTTGAGGCGGATGGTCATCTCAGCGGCGGCGGCCTTGGTGTAGGTGAGGCAGAGGATGCGGGCGGGCGGCGTGCCGGTGAGCATGAGGCGGAGCAGCCGGTCGGTTAAAAGTTTGGTTTTGCCGCTGCCGGCGGAGGCGGCGACAAAGGCGGAGGTGGCGGGGCTGGCGGCGGCGCGCTGGGCCGCGTTGGCGTGGTCAAATGCCGTCATCGCCCGGTCCTTCGCCGCCCCATTCGCCGCGTCGGGAGATGCCTTTGTAAACGTCTTCGTAAGTGGAACGGTCTGGGTGCGGGGCGGCGAGATAAGGGGTGAGCGGGTCGGCGAATTTGGCGAAAAGTTCCGGGAGGTTCGAAGCGGCGGTCTCTATGGCGGCGCGGAGTTCCGCGGGCTTGTTGGCGAATAGGGGCTTGTCCTCGCCCTTATTATGGCGCCCGGAAAGTTTCCAAAAGCCAAGTTCGGTGACCGGACCACAAAATTCCAGGCCAAAGGCCCCGGCTTCGGCCATCACGGCTTCGAGGGGGAGTTGCGGCGCGTTGCCGGCGGCCACTTGTTTTGCCGAGGGCGGGTTGCCGGTTTTGTAGTCCATGATGAAGACGGTGCCGTCCGCGCGCGCCTCGATCCGGTCGATGCGCCCCGTGAGGCGGAATTTTTCTTCGAGCGCGAGGATGCCTTTGGCTTCCAGCGCCATTGCGGTGGGAGGGTTTTGCTCCCGGCGTTCGCGTTCGGCCTCGATGATCCAGCTAGCGATGCGTTCCAGCCGTGCTTCCCACCAGGCTTGCAGGGCCGCGCGGGGGCGCTGGGCGCGCATGGCGATTTGTAATTTTGTTGTGAGTTCGGCGGCGGCGTTGGGGGCGTGAAAATTTTGCTCTACCGAGAAAAAGGCGGCGAGGCCGGCATGGACGATTTCGCCGAACAGGGTTTGGTCGCTTTCCTCGTCCAACGCGTCTTGGTTGCGAATTTTGAGGATTTTTTGGGCGTAGATGGCGTAGGGGTCGGCCATTAGCGTGGTGACGCTGGAGATGCTGAGTTCGCGGGGGCGCGCGCTGGCCGGCGGCCGTGGGGCGGGTTTGGGGCGTATGGTACGGTTCGCCGGCGTGTCGAGTTGTTGGGCCCAGGAGGCGGCTGGATGCTGATCCAGTGTTTGGCCCGAGCCGCGGAGCACCGCTTCGAGGCGTGTTAGCCAGCGGGCCTGGATGGCGGGGGCGCGATCCCGGCGGGCGGGGGCGGCGAGGATGATGGTGGGGCAGCGGCAGCAGAGCGAGAAAAAGTCATGCGCGGCGATGCCGATTTTTTCGTCCGGGGTGGGCAGACCGGCGGCCAGGCGCATCGGGCGGCTGAGCCAGGGGCCGGGTTCGGCGGCGGCTGGCCAGACGCCTTCGGAAAGGCCGGCGAGCACGGCGACATCCACGGTTTGCAGCCCGGCCTCCTGCAGGCCCCAGATGGCGATGCGGGGATGGCCCTCCTTGGTGCGGGGTTTGCGGACGACATGGTTCGCCAGAATGGCGTCCAACAGGCTGGCGGTGTCCTCGGAGAAAAAATCTGGGAGGGTTTCGAGAACCGGGAGGGCTTCGAGCAGGAGATCCGAGAGCGCCGCGCCGGATTCGCCGGACCAGAGCCGGGCGGCGCCGGACTCTTCCGGGGTTTCAGCGAGGGATTCGGCGGTTTTGACGATGGCGCGCAAAGCGTCCGCCGGATTGCTGGCGACGGGCAAGCCGGCGGCGGGGGCAAGACGGGCTTCGAGGCGGCGCAAAAAATCGCGCACTGGCTGGTGCCGGGGGTCCGTCAGGCGGAAAGCGATGCCGGCGAAGCCGGGGGCCGGGCGAGGGCCGCGCAGGGCGGCAAGTTCCAGTTTTCTGGCATTGGCACGGCAGATTTCTGGCGGTTCGCCAGCGGCGGTGAGCGGGTGCTTTAGCAGTGAGAGCAGGGGCAGTGGCGCGAATTCTGAGATCGCGGCCTGCGCGATAAGGCGAAGGAAAATGGCCGGGGGTGTTTCGGCCAAATTTTCGCCGGCGCTGTCATCGGCGGTGATGCCGAAGCGTTTTAGCGCGGCGGCGACGCGGGTGGCGAGTTGGCGATCTGGCGTGACGAGGGCAGCGCTGCGGCCGGGCATCTCCAGCGCGTCGCGCAGGGCCATGGCGATGGCGGTGGCTTCCTCCTGCTCGTCGGCCGTTTCTAAGCGGAATAGGCCTGTTGGGGAGAGTGAAGACCATTTTTGCCATTGGTGCAGGCCGGCGCCAGGAAGCAAGGATCGCGAAAGCAGCGCGGTGCGGCTTTCGGAGACTGTTGAGGTTGGCGCTGGCAAAACTGAAATTTCCTCGCGGCGGGCGCCGATGGCGCCGAGAAGCTGGGCGATGCCGAATTGTGAGTGGCTGGCTTCAAGCGCCGCCCAGCTTTCGTTATCGGTGCAGAAATCATAGCCGGGGAGGATGACGCGGCCTTGCGGCAGACCCGCGGCTATGCGGGCGAGTCGGGCGTGAGCGGGGGCCGCGTTGCTGGTGACCAGCCACACCCGTTCGGCCGGCGGGTTGGCGGCCCAAGCGGCGCCTTGCCTGTCCATGAGCGCGGTTTGGCGTTTGGCGGGGTTCATCAAGCCAAGCTCGGCCAAAATTTGTGGCCAGTTATGGGTGACGATTTCCAGGAATTGCAGAGTTGTTTGCCAGTGCGTTGCAAGGTCGCCGGCGACCACGCCGGGCAGGGTCTCGCGCAGGTCGATTTCGGCGGTGTCGGCTTCGTCCAGCAAGGCGGCGAGTTCCGCGGCCAGCGCCCAGGCGGCGTGCAGGCGGCGAGGCGCGCCGTTTCTGCCGTTGAGGGACAGGATGAGTTTCGACAGGATGGCCTGGCGCATCATGGGCGGCACGGCGGGTGGCAGGTCCAGCGTGCCGGTGATGGCAAGCCCGGCTTCATCGATCGCGTCGAATGCGATAATGCGGGGCAGCAGCAGGGACCGGCCCTGGTTTGCTTGCAGGAAGGCGCCGGCCAGGGCGCGGGCTGCGCGCCGGTTTGGTAGAATAATGAGTCCGGCGGCTGGTTCACCACCTTCGGAGAGCCAGGCATGCGCCAAGGCCGGCAAAAACGCGGCTTCTGGCGGGAAGGCGGCGAGGTTCACGTGGTGTTGCCCACTTCCCTCGCCTCCAGCACGGCATCCGCCCTTTCCAGGTCATCAGGCGTAGAAAGATGGAACCAGACGCCGTCATGGATGATGGCGCCGAGCCGGCCGGCGGCGAGTGCCTGGTCCCAGAGCAGATTCATGCTGAAGGGCGGGGGCGGGGCGGCGGCGAACAAGGTGGGGCTGACGATCTGCACGCCGGCATAGAGGTAAGGAGCGACGTCACGCTCCCCCCGGCGCCGCAGCGCGCCATCGCGCGGCCACAAAAAATCGCCGCGGCCGGTTTCGGCGACCGCGCCGGCGGCGCGGGCGAGCAGGAGCATGGCGTCGGTCTCGTCGGGACGGAATGCATCTGCCAGGCGGCCCAGCGTGTCCGTGGGCCCATCCACCCAAAAAGCATCACCATTGACGATGTAGAATGGCGCGTCTGGCAGTAGATTTTTGGTCCGCATCGCCATGATGGCGCCACCGGTTTCAAGCAGTTCTTCCTCCTGGGTGAGGATGACGGGTGGATAGGCTTTGAGAAAAGCCGCCATTTGGTCCGCCAGGTGGTGGGCGTTGACGATGATGTTTTGAATGCCGGCGGCGTGTAGCCTTTCGAGCGCATGTGCGAGGATGGGCCGGCCGGCAAGTTTGAGCAGGGGTTTTGGCGTGGCCAGGGTAAGCGGGCGCATCCGTGTACCCAGACCGGCGCTAAGAATGACTGCTGTATCAGGACGCATCGAACCACCTTTCTTCGCCGCGCAGGGTTATCTCACGGCCCTGCGCCATCGGCGAGATGGTTATGTGCAGGGCATGCGGGAAGGTGAGCGGGCTTAGGCGATCTGGCCACTCGACCAGGACGATGCCTGACTGCGCTTCGTCCCAGCCGAGTTCTTCGAGTGCCGCGGGGCCAGACAGGCGCCATAGATCATAGTGCCAGATTGGCGTGGGCAGGTCGTAGCTTTGAACGAGGGTGAAGGTGGGGCTGGGGATTTCAAGTTCAGGGTCAGCCGCGCGGGCGCGGATGAAGGCGCGGGCGAAGGCGGTTTTGCCGGCGCCCAGGGGGCCGGAAAGGAGCAGAAGGTCGCCGGGGCGGGTGCGCGCAGAAAGGCGCTCGGCAAATGCGGCTGTGGCGGTTTCGTCGGAGAGGAGCAGACGCGACTCTGGCATGGCTGATTGTCGCATAACCTTGATTGATGCGCAGCACTCCGGCACATGCGGGCCATGGGTGAAATTTATAAGACCGATGTTGCGATTATTGGCGCGGGACCGGTTGGGCTTTTCGCGGTGTTTGAATGCGGGATGCTGAAACTTTCGTCTCTGCTGGTGGACGCGTTGGGCGAGGTGGGCGGGCAATGCGCGGCACTTTACCCGGAAAAGCCGATTTACGACATTCCGGCGCACCCCGCGATTGAGGCGGCGGATTTAATTGCCCGGCTGGAGGCGCAGATTGCGCCGTTTCCCGCGCCAAGGCTGCTGAACCGGCGGGTGGAGACTCTCGCGGGCGAATCTGGTGATTTTACGCTGACGACCAGCCTCGGGGACACGATTTATGCCAGGGCGGTGATTATTGCCGCCGGTGCGGGTGCCTTCGGGCCAAACCGGCCGCCGCTGGAAGGGCTGGCGGCGTTCGAGGCGTCGGGCGCCGTGCAGTATTATGTAAAAAAGCGCGAGGAGTTTCGCGGCAAGCGCGTGGTGATTGCCGGGGGCGGAGATTCGGCCGTGGATTGGGCGCTGGCGCTGAAGGGGATTGCCGCTTCGGTCCACGTCATTCACCGGCGGGCGAAATTTCGTGCCGCGCCCAAGACGGCTGCGCAACTGGATGCAGCGGCGGCGAGCGGTGAGATTGACTTGGTTATACCGTATCAGTTGCATGCGCTGCATGGCGAGGCGGGGCGCCTCGCCAGCGTTGAAGTTGCGGATTTGGACGGCAACACCAAACATATCGAGGCCGATTGTCTGCTCCCGTTTTTTGGACTGGCGATGGAGCTGGGGCCGATTGCGGGATGGGGGCTGGCGCTGGAGCGCAGCCATTTGAACGTGGCGCCGGCGACCTGCGAGACCTCCACGCCCGGGATTTTTGCGATTGGCGATATTGCGACCTATCCGGGCAAGCTGAAGCTGATCTTGCAAGGGTTCTCGGAGGCGGCGATGGCGGCGCATGCGATTTACCCGATTATCTATCCGGATGTCGCGTTGCACTTTGAGTATTCAACGAGCAAGGGCGCGCCGAGCTAAATTGCCGCGATCGCTTGCCGCAGCGCGGGGAGCACTTCGGCAACGAACCAGGGATTGCGCTTTTCCCAGCCAACGGTTCGCCATGATGGATGAGGCAGGGCAAAAAATTTTGGGTGGGCGGCGAAATTGCGAACCCGTTCGGTCATGGTGCCGGGGCCAAGATAGCGGGTTTGGGCGTAGCTGCCGATAAGGAGCGAAAGTTTGATGTTTGGCATCAGGGCGAGAAAACCCTCATGCCATTTGGGGGCGCATTCCGGGCGTGGCGGCGCGTCGCCGCCATTGGGCAGGCGGCCTGGATAGCAAAAACCCATCGGCATGATGGCGATTCGAGCAGAATCGTAAAATTGCTCCCGGTCAAGCTTCAGCCAGGCGCGCAGGCGGTCGCCGGAAGCGTCGTTCCAGGGTATCCCGGTCTCATGTACCTTGGTGCCGGGCGCCTGGCTGATGATCAGCAAAGTTGCGGTTTCCGACACCCGAAAAACCGGGCGCGGGCCGAGCGGCAGATACGGGGCGCAGAGCGTGCAGGCGCGGGCTACCTTGGAGAGGCTGGGGAGGCTCAGAATGGGATTTCGTCATCCAGATCAGCCGCAGGCGCGTCCCAGCCGCCGGCGGCGGCGCGGGCGGGCGCCTTGGCGGGCGCGCTGGCCCGGGGCGCGTAGTCTTCGCCCCCGCCGCTATTCGGATTACGGTCCAGCATCACCAGTTCGCCGCCAAACCGGCCCAGCAGAACTTCCGTGGTATATTTTTCCTGGCCGGACTGATCAGTCCATTTGCGTGTTTGCAGCTTACCTTCCAGATACACTTTCGAACCTTTGCGCAGGTATTTTTCAGCAACCTCGGCCAGACGGTCATTCATGATGACAACACGGTGCCATTCAGTCTGCTCCTTGCGCTCGCCGCTCGCCTTATCCGTCCAGCTATCGGATGTCGCGACCGCCAGGTTGACGATCTTCATGCCCGATTGCGCGTTACGGACTTCCGGGTCTTTCCCAAGATTGCCCACCAAAGTCACTTTATTCACGCTACCCGCCATAATCGCCTCCTTTACTACCTGTGATTGTCTTAAGGTTAACCGATTATTCGCGGCAGCGCCAGCAGAGAAGAAATTTGCATTCTATGGCACCGCACCATATCTTGCAAGAACATTGCACGAACATTGGGGCGAGTATGGGGAAGTCATCAGGCGCTGGGTATATCACCGTCCGCGGCGCGCGTGAGCATAATCTCAAGAACATCGACATTGCGATTCCGCGTGAGCAGTTGACGGTGATTACCGGGCTTTCGGGGTCGGGGAAATCGTCCCTTGCATTCGATACGATCTACGCTGAAGGTCAGCGGCGGTATGTGGAGAGCCTATCCTCCTATGCACGGCAATTTTTGGAGTTGATGGGCAAGCCGGATGTCGATTCGATTGATGGGTTGTCGCCGGCGATTTCCATTGAGCAGAAAACGACTTCGAAGAATCCGCGGTCGACGGTTGGGACCGTGACTGAAATCCACGATTATATGCGGCTGCTCTGGGCGCGGGCCGGCGTGCCGTATTCGCCGGCGACCGGGTTGCCGATTGAGGCGCAGAGTGTTGCGCAGATGGTCGACCGGGTTATGCAGATGCCGGAAGGGACCAAATTGCTGCTCCTGGCGCCGGTGATTCGGGACCGTAAGGGGGAGTATCGCAAAGAGCTGGCGGAGCTGCAGCGGCGGGGTTTTACCCGCGCGAAAGTGGACGGCAAGCTTTACGAGATTGAGCAGGTTCCGGCGCTGAACAAGAAATTAAAACATGAGATTGAAGCGGTGGTGGACCGCATTGTCGTGCGGGCGGGAATTGAGAAGCGGCTGGCGGATTCGTTTGAAACGGCTTTGGGGCTTTCGGACGGCATTGTTTACGCTGAAGGCGCTGATGACGAAAACCGTACGGTGTTTTCCTCGCGCTTCGCCTGCCCGGTTTCCGGTTTCACGATTGAAGAAATTGAGCCACGGCTGTTCAGTTTTAATTCGCCGCATGGGGCGTGCCCAGTTTGCGATGGGCTGGGGCATGAGACGTATTTCGACCCGCATCTGGTGGTGCCGGATGAGCAGCGGGCGCTTGGGGAAGGTGCTGTTGCGCCATGGATTAACGCGCAATCACCTTACTATGACCAGACGCTGGCGAGCCTCGCCAAGCATTTTGGTATAAAAATGACAACGGCGTGGGAGAAGTTGCCGGAGGGCGTGCGAGAGGCGATTCTGTACGGCACGGGCAAGCAGGCGGTGGAATTCACGTACAAGGATTCAGCGCGGGGCTATAAGGTTGAGAAAGCGTTTGAGGGCGTTATCAAAAATCTAGAACGGCGGCTGCGTGAAACGGATTCAGCTTGGGTAAGGGAGGAACTTTCCCGTTACCAGGCCGAGCGGCCTTGCGGCACTTGCCACGGTGCGCGGCTGAAGCCGGAGGCGCTGGCCGTGAAAATTGCGGGTAAAAACCTGGCGGAGGTCGCAGAACTTTCGATTGCCAAGGCGCGTGATTGGTTTGCCGATGTCGCGGAAACTCTCACGCCGCAGCGGCTGGAGATTGCGCGGCGGATTTTGCGGGAGATTAATGAGCGGTTGCAGTTTCTGGTGGATGTGGGGCTGAATTATCTTACTTTGGCGCGCGGCTCGGCAACACTTTCCGGTGGTGAGAGCCAGCGCATTCGCCTTGCTAGCCAGATCGGCTCGGGGCTGACTGGTGTGCTTTATGTGTTGGATGAGCCGTCCATAGGGCTGCACCAGCGGGATAATGAGCGATTGCTCGGCACGCTGCAGCGGTTAAAGCGGCTGGGCAATACCGTTTTGGTTGTGGAACATGATGAGGATGCCATCCGTAGTGCGGATCATCTGATCGATATGGGACCGGCTGCGGGCATGAATGGCGGTTACGTGGTGGCGGAAGGCACGCCGGCCGAAGTTGCGGCGAACCCGAAATCGATCACCGGCGATTATCTCTCCGGCCGCAAGCAAATTCCGCTACCCAATCCGCGCCGGCCTTTGCAGCGCGGGCGGGTGGTGAAGGTGATTGGCGCGCGCGGGAATAATTTGAAGAACGTGAATGCGGAATTTCCGCTTGGCGTGTTCACCTGTATTACGGGGGTTTCCGGCGGCGGAAAATCGACGCTGGTGATCGACACACTTTATAAGGCGGTGTCACGCCGTCTGATGGGATCCGGCGAGGTGCCGGCTGCGTTTGATCGGCTTGAAGGGCTGGAGCAGTTGGATAAGATCATTGATATTGATCAGTCGCCGATTGGCCGCACGCCGCGCTCCAACCCGGCGACATATACAGATTTGTTCGCGCCGATACGCGACTGGTTTGCCGAAATGCCGGAGGCGCGGACGCGTGGTTATAAGCCGGGCCGGTTCAGCTTCAACGTGAAGGGGGGACGGTGCGAGGCTTGCCAAGGCGATGGCGTGCTGAAGATTGAGATGCATTTTCTGCCGGATGTGTTTGTGAAATGCGATACTTGTAAGGGCAAGCGCTATAATCGGGAAACGCTGGAAGTGAAATTCCGGGAAAAATCAATTGCGGATGTGCTGGATATGACGGTGGACGAAGCCAAGGAATTTTTCCGGGCCGTTCCAAAAATCCATGACCGGCTGAGCATTTTACAAAAAGTTGGGCTGGGATATATCAGCCTTGGCCAGCAAGCCACCACGCTTTCCGGCGGCGAGGCGCAGCGGATCAAACTTTCGAAGGAACTGGCGAAACGGCCAACGGGCCGCACACTTTATATTCTGGATGAGCCGACAACCGGTTTGCATTTTGAAGATATCCGTAAATTGCTGGAAGTTCTTCATGCGCTGGTGGATGCCGGAAATACGGTGATTGTGATCGAGCATAATCTTGAGGTTATAAAGACGGCGGATCATCTGATCGATCTGGGACCTGAGGGCGGGGATGGCGGCGGCAGAATTGTAGCGACAGGAACGCCGGAAGATATCGCAGCGACGGCGGAAAGTTATACAGGTAAATTTTTAGCACCGCTTCTCGTCCAGTCGAAGCCTGCGCGCGCAAAACGCAAGGCGGCGGGTTGATTTTCCCTACAGAATGCTCGCAGCGGCGCAACCCAGAACGACAAATATCGGCGGCGTTTTGCGCCAAGTGAGTGCAAGAAGTGCCAGAAATAAGATGGCAACGTCGTATGCATTCTGAATGGTGCCGAAGCGTAGAAGGCCGATCAAGGCGTAGCCGAGCAGCCCGACCACGGCGGCGTTCAGGCCGATGACGGCGGCGGCGATTTGTGGCTGTTGTTTCAACTCGCGCCAGAAGGGTAGAATGCCAGCCACCAGCAACAGACCGGGAAGAAATATTGCGATGAGCGCGATGATCGCACCCAGCCCGCCGCCGGAGCCTGTTGAGGAGAGAGCGCCGAGATAAGCTGCCACGGAGAAGAGCGGGCCTGGCATTGCCTGCGCGGCGCCATACCCCGCCAGAAACGCTCCCGGTGTGACCCAGCCTGGCGTCACGATCGCGTTGTGCAACAATGGCAGCACGACATGGCCGCCGCCGAAGACAAGGGCGCCGGTTCTATAGAACGCGCCGAACAAGGACACATCGCCATGCCCGCGAATCAGAAATGCGAAAAGCAAGATCGCGAAAAATCCGGCGAGGCAGAATGCACCGGTATTTCGTGATAAAGTGATAACGTTGGCGTCCGGTGCCGCGGGTGGTGCCTGGAGAAAAAGCTTGCCGGCCATGGCGCCGATCACCAGGACGACCAATTGTCCCGGCGTGCCAGGCACAAGGGCTACAACCAGCAATGCGGCGATTGCCAGGATGCGGCGCGGCGCGTCGGGGCAAAGATTGCGCGCCATGGTCCATACAGCCTGCGCCACTACCGCGATGGCGGCAAGTTCCAAGCCATGCAGCAGCGCGGTGCCGAGCCGTGAGGCGCCGAACCAGGCCGCTTCGCGGGCAATAAAAAGCATCAAGATGGCGGATGGCAAAGTAAAGCCGGCCCAGGCCGCGGCGCCGCCGCGCCAACCCGCGCGCATTAAGCCGATGCAAAACCCGGTCTGGCTGGAGGCGGGGCCGGGCAGGAATTGGCATAGGCTTAAAATGGCGGCGTAGTCCGGCTCACTGAGCCATTTCCGTTTATCTACGAATTCGCGACGAAAATAGCCGAGATGCGCGACCGGCCCGCCGAAGCTGGTGAGCCCCAACGCCAAAAACACGCGAAAGACCTCGAACATCAGGGTTATGTAGGTGCCAGCATGACCCCAAGTTTGCGGCCGGCAAGAATATGCACGTGGTAGTGCGGAACTTCCTGGTGGCTATCCCAACCCATATTGGCGATCAGCCGATAGCCGGTTTCCTCGACGCCAAGTGTCTTCGCCACGTGCGCGACAGCGCGCGTGAAGCCGAAGATGAGGTCCGCTGGTGCGTTTGCGCCGAAATCGGCGAAACTGACATAGTTCCCCTTTGGGATGACCAGCGCATGAACGGGCGCTTGTGGTCTGATGTCATGAAACGCCAGGGCGAAGTCGTCCTCGAAAATCTTTTTGCAGGGAATTTCGCCACGCAAAATCTTCGCGAAAATATTGTTTTCGTCGTATGGTGGCTTGCCGCTGACGACCATCACTATCTCCTCAATTAAGGAATTTTTGTTGTCGCGAATTGAGCGCGAATCGGTTTTCGGGCCGCTTTTTCGGCGATGCCGCTTATGCCTTCTCGGCGTACCAATTCCGCCCATATTTGCTCTGGGCGCAACCCGGCATCAACCCATAGAACCAGCAGATGATAGAGCACATCCGCGCTTTCGGCGATCAGCGCGGTCCTGTGGCCGCCAACGGCTTCGATCAGGCATTCAACCGCTTCCTCGCCAAACTTTTGCGCGATTTTGGCTGTGCCGCGGGAAAGCAGGCGGGCGGAGTGGCTGAGCGCCGGGTCAGAATCCTTGCGCGACAAAACCGTGCTCCATAGGCGGTCAAGGACCCTGGCGTCCGGCGCGTCGCTGGGTGGAGGGACGTGTACAGATGAGGTTTTGCCGGGACGTTTCGCCTTCGGCTTGCTTTGTGGAGGGGTTAACTTCAGAACTTTTTTGGCCATTTGCTCATCCGGACTCCGCGACTCCAATTTTCCCGCGCGCCGTGCGAACCGGCAAGTGCGCTTGTATCAGCGCCTGTTTTGTTTGCTCAATGGTAAATGTCCCAAAGTGAAAGACGCTGGCGGCGAGCAAGCCCGTTGCACCGGCTAGCGCGCCTTCGACGAAGTGGTGAAGCGAACCAACGCCGCCGGAGGCGACAACCGGCAGCCGGACGGCGCCGCAAATGGCGCGGAGCAGGTCAAGGTCGAACCCTTTCCCGGTGCCGTCGCGGTCCATCGATGTCAGTAAAATTTCCCCCGCGCCGAGAGAGGCGAGGCGCTTTGCCCATTCAAGGACATCAAGGCCCGTATTTGTCCGGCCGCCATGCGAAAAAACCTCCCATTTGCCGGGTGCTGATTGCCGCGCGTCGATGGCGACGACGACGCATTGGCTGCCGAATTTTTCCGCGGCCTCTGCCACCAGTTCCGGCCGGCCGATGGCGGCGGAATTGATGCTGCATTTATCCGCGCCGGCCAGGAGCAGGCGGCGCATGTCCGCCACCGTGCGGATGCCGCCCCCGACGGTCAGCGGCAAAAACACGCGCGCGGCGGTTTTTGAGACGACATCCAGGATCGTGTCGCGGTTTTCGTGGCTTGCGGTGATGTCCAGAAATGTCAGCTCATCGGCGCCGGCCGCGTCGTACACGGCGGCCTGTTCCACGGGGTCCCCGGCATCGCGGAGCGAGACGAAATTGACACCTTTGACGACGCGTCCGTCTTTTACGTCGAGGCAGGGAATAACGCGCAGTTTCAGCACGCGGCAAGCGCCTCGGCCGCGTTCAGGCGCCCGTCATACAGGGCGCGCCCGATAATCGCGCCTGCCAGATTTGGCGTCAGGGATGCGGCTTGCTTCAAGGCCCTGATATCGCTGATTCCCGCAACCCCGCCGGAAGCGATGACTGGCACCGAAATCCGCGCGGCAAGGGCGGTGGTTTCATCCAGGTTCAGGCCGGTCAACATCCCGTCGCGGGCGATATCGGTATAGATGATTGCCGCGATGCCGGCATCTTGAAGCCGCAAAGCCAGTTCCGTCGCCGGGAGGGTCGAGGTTTCGGCCCAGCCCTCGGTCGCCACCATGCCGGCATGGGCGTCGATCCCGACTGCGATTTTTCCTGGGAATTTGGCTGCGGCTTCACGGACCAGGGCTGGGCTCTTTGCCGCGGCGCTGCCGAGAATGACCCGCGTGACGCCCGCGCTCAGCCAGGCTTCGACGGTCGCCAGGTCGCGGATACCGCCGCCCAGTTGCACGGGTACAGAAACGGTAGTGAGGATGTGATGGACTGCGGCCGCATTGACAGGTTTGCCGGCAAAGGCGCCATTGAGGTCGACCACGTGGACCCAGGCAAACCCCATTTTCTCCCAGGAGAGCGCCTGCGCGCCGGGGTCGTCCCCATAGACCGTGGCTTCGCCCATGTCGCCGCGCTTCAAGCGGACGCAGGCGCCGTCTTTCAGATCAATGGCGGGGAATAGCGTGAGGGTCATTTGGTGAGGCGCTTATGGTAAAAATGCCCTTGGATTACCGCCCCTTTTACCCTCGCATAGGCTGGATGCGTTCCCCAGCGGGTGAAGCCGGAGGCTTCATACAAGGCGATAGCGGCGGTCTGGGTCTCGCGGACGTCCAAATTCAGCACGTGGTACCCGAGTGCGCGGGCGCGTTCCTCGGCTTTCTGGATGATCAGCCGCGCCAGACCATGACTGCGGGCGTAGGGGGCCACGAAATGATGCATGATGCTGGCTGCGAAAGCTTGGGCTTCATTGTTGCGGGATGGTTTCAGCAACTGGGCGGCACCGTAAATGACCCCATCCATGCGCCCGACGATCAACTCACGCTCTGGCACTAGGAGGACGCCACGGAAATATTGTTCCAGTGCAGAGGCCTTTGGCGGTTTGACCCAGCCGAACCCGCCGCCATCGAGAATCGCGGCGGTGGCGGCCTCTGCGATGGCATGGACGTCGGCATCTTCCTCGAAGCGCTCGATTTGCTCGGCGATGAGGGAGGTGGGCGGGGGCAGATCATGTTTCACGGTGGCGTCTTGGCGCGGGTTAGCCCGCTAATCAAGCCATTGAAGATGAAACTTGCGCTTTCGGTCGCTGTCAGGGAGGGGGCTCGTTGGCACGGGACCAGATGCCCTTGTGTAGAGCGGCCGCTTCCTCGGCCAATAAGGGGCCGATGACCTCAACCTTTCGCTGCCCGGCGGCGAACACGGTCCGGCATGGCAGGTCGAGGGTCGGGTTCTCTGGATGGTCACCTGTAAAAGCTTTTAGGTCAGACTCAGCCATCCCGTAGACCACGCGGCAAACGCCGGCCCAGTAGATCGCGCCCGCGCACATCGCGCAGGGTTCGGCGGAGGTGTAAATTGTGCAGGTTCGCAAAAAATCGGTGGAAAATGCTTTTGAGGCGCGTGACATGAGCACACGTTCGGCGTGGGCGGTCATGTCATGGTCGGGCAAGAAGTTATTCTCCTGTTCGAGGATGATCGTGCCGTCAGGGCCGGCCAGAATGGCGCCAAAGGGATGATTTCCGTTGGCGCGCGCCAGCGCCGCGACCGAAAACGCGCGGCGGAGAAGCGTCTCATGGTCGAGGTCTGGAAGTGCTACGGCCATTTCTTCTTAATAATGGTTTCAAAGTCGTTTGGCCAAATGATTTTTGCCTGTCGTCAGATTGTGCCGTCCGGGGGCGGATTTTACAACCGAGCTTGCAGCGGCACGCGGGTAAGAGACGCCGCGAAACTCAGTGTGGCTGGCCAAAGCTTTGCAAGTCCAAAAAACGCCATCTGCGTGATGCCGTTTTGGGCAAACGAATAAAGCTGGCCGGCCCGTTTGATTTGGCCGGATATATCGGCGGATAGTCTTTGGTGATACGCCGATGCCGTCTCGCCGGCCAAGAAACACGATACGGCGAGGGCCGCGCTGTGAAGGGCAATGGCCATGCCGTCGCCGGTGAATGATGGAATCACCGCGGCCTGATCGCCCAGCCGGAATATTTGCGCTGAGTCTGAGGGGCTTGGCCGGTAAACATAGCCGTAGGGAACGCGGTAAATGGTTAGCGGCCTTTCAAGCAACGCCGCCGCGCCGGTGAGCAACTGGCCCAGATAGGGATTTTGGGCTAGCAAATCAGATAGCAGGCCGCGCCAGTCTCCGCCCATGTTTTGCAGGTGCGCGCGTTGGGTCAGCAGGCAAAGATTGGCTTTTCGGCCTTCGACGAGCTGAAATCCGGCATAGCCGTGGCGGAATAGCACCAACGCAATTTTTCCGGCAAGCATCGCCTCGGAAGTTGGGGTGAGGCGGAAATACATTTTGAACCCAACCAGATCGTTCCGTGAAGCCGTGCCACGTGATTGGCCGCGAAGCTCATGCTTGCCAGTTGCCAAAAAGAGGTTTCTTGGCCTGATTTGGCCCATACCGGAAAGGTCAATGGCCAATCCGCCTTCCGTTGAGACAGAGATGACCCTATGGCCACGCAAAACGTGAGCGCCGCAGTGCGCCGCATGGGTCAAGACGGCCTCGTCGAGAATGCGCCGTGAAATTCCGATACCGGTGAATGGAAGTTTTGTCCGAATTTGATCGCCGCCGCGAACCAGAGCCAATTCCGAAATCTGGTGGCCGCGAAGGTCTGCAGGGTCCAATCCCAGTTTCCCCAAATAGTCTTGAGCTTCCGGGCTCAAAAACTCGCCGCAGATTTTGTCGGTAGGGCCGGTTTCCCTTTCGATAACGGTCACATCCAGGCCGGCCCTCGCTAACCCGGCGGCCACCGCGGCTCCGGCAATTCCGCCGCCGGCAATGACGATTGGTGACATTATTTCAATCGGCTGACGCAATATCGAAACAGGGGATACCACGCGATGTCCGCCTTGAGACCTGCGGCAGCGAGATAACGCTCCCAATCCGTGCGGCGAAAGCTGCGGGCGATCGAGACTGTACCGTCGTGCCGTACGATTTGATGCCAGCGAAAAATCCGTGCCAAGATACGGAAACCATAGTAAGGAATGACATGTCGGTGCAGGTCGGCTATGTGCCAACCTCGCCTCGCCGATTTCTCAAGCCACTTCAAAATCATGATGACGCCATTATCCTGCAGATGATGGGTGAATTGCGACGTGACGATAAAGTCGATCGCGGTTGGCGGATTGAAATTGAAAACATCGCCAGTGATGAATGTGATATTTTGGCCGACGGGCGTGGCGCGTTTTGCGGCTTTTGAACTGCGCGGGTTCATGTCTAGGCCAGATAGCTTTACAACAAAGCCGCGCTTTTGGGCCCAGTTGGCGATGTTACGAAGCAAGTCGCCATGGCCGCAGGCGACGTCGAGAATCGAGAACTCTGAGCCGGATGGCAGGTGTTCGGTCGCTTTGGATAAAAAGCGTAATGTCGGAAAATGTGTCAACGTGATACGGTTTACGCACGCCAGATGGCTGAGACACTGGTCGTAAATGGTGGCATCGAGATCATCGGCATCCATGAGTTCGGGAAGATCGGCGCGGTTTGTGAGGTCCCTCACGGCTCAATTCAATCGCGTGAATCGAAACGTCTCCGCGACCATGCCGGGCCCGAACGCCATTGCGAGCCCGCGCTGCCCTGGTTCATCGGTTTGCATGATCCGGTTGAGGACGAACATGACCGTAGCCGACGACATATTGCCAAATTCACGCAGGATGTGGCGGGAATGAGCAAGGGCGGCGGGGGGTAGATTGAGGCCGGCCTCCACCGCATCAAGGATCGAACGGCCGCCGCCATGAACGGCCCAGAAATCGATTGATTGCGTGCCTTCGCCACGGAGCAACTTGCCGTCATCGTCTCGCAATGCCTGCATGATCATGCCGGGAACCTTGCCGGATAAGTGCATTTGGAAGCCGTGATCACCGACATGCCAGGTGATCATGTCATCGCTATCCGGGATAAGTGCCGTGAGGAAATCACCAAGGGCGAGCCCTGACGGCTCGGCGGTGACCAGTGCCGCGGAGCAACCATCGCCAAACAATAGGAAGGAAAGTGCCGTCTCTAAATCGTCCGTATCCTGGAGGTGCAAAGTGCATAATTCGATGTTCACAACCAGGACGCGCGCGTGCGCATCGGCCAGAACCGCGGCCTGGGCAATGCGCAACGCCGGTATTGCGGCGGAGCATCCCATGAATCCCACCATCGTCCGCTGCAGGTCGGGCCTGAGCCGTAAGCGTTTGGCCAAAATCTGATCGATCCCGGGTGCGACGAACCCCGTGCAGCATGCAACGACCAAATGCGTGATACGCGCCTCCTGCCCTTCGAGGTCAAGCGCCGCCACGGCGCGCGCCGCCAATCCAGGCGCCTCGGCCTCGAAAACCCGCATACGGCTGGCCGTGCTTGGATAAGCGCCACGCCGATAAAAACCGTCCGTGACGGCGTCAGCTTCGACCATCCCACTTTCATGCAACACCGAGTAACGATGGCTGATTCCTGACCGGCTCGCCATCCTCTCAAAGGCGCGGCCCCTGTTGTCGAGGGCGAGCGACCGGCGGATGAAATCCCGGAATGCATCATGAACATCATGTGGAGGAACGGAAGTTCCGATTTGGTTTATATGGGCGACTGTCAAACAATTGATCCGATAGATTTCACAAGTGAGAGATGCGGAGGAATTGCGGCATGGCAAGACAAATTTTATTCATATCGCTTCACGTGGGCTTGTGGGTCATGGATGAACGCAATCCTCTGCTTGAGGGTGAATAACGCATCCAATCGATAGACCTAAGCTGGGTGTAGGCTGGTATCAATGATTATGCTGAAACCTTATGAACTGGGAGTGCCGGCATGCCATTGAGTAACGCGATTGGCGATTGGGTTGCGGATATTTCGAGCGGGTCCGGGCCGCGCTATCTCGCCATCGCGAACGCGATCGGCCTGGCGCTGGATCGTGGCGCGCTGGCGCCGGGGGACAGGCTGCCCCCGCATCGTGCCCTTGCCGCGGCACTGGGCGTCGATTTGACGACCGTGACGCGCGCCTATGCCGAGGCCCGCAAGCGCGGACTCCTCGATTCCGCCGTTGGCAGCGGAACATTTGTCCGGCGTTCATCGGGCGATGGCACGCCGCAGGCAACGGTGGATATGAGCATGAACATCCCGCCAGCACCCGCCGATGTCTCGTTGCGCGATCTGATGCGCTCAGGTCTTTCCCGGATTTTGCGTGGGGCGGATGTGGCGACCCTGATGGCCTATCGCGTCGGCGCAGGCTCGCGGGAGGAGCGCGCCGCGGGCGCTTCCTGGCTGGCGCCTGTCTGCGGCAAACTTCCGGCGAGCCGTGTTTTGGTGGCATCCGGTGCGCAAAGCGGCATGCTGGCCGTGGCGTCCAGCCTGCTTCGCGCTGGTGACGCTGTTGCAACCGAGGCGATGACCTATCCCGGGTTTCGCGCCCTGGCCGCTTTCATGAATCTGCGGATGTGCGGGGTGGCAACCGATTCCGAAGGCCTGATTCCGGCGGCGCTCGATGAGGTTTGCCGGCGCGAGGCGCCAAAGGCCATTTACTGCACGCCGACTATTCAAAACCCGACCACCGCCACCATGGGTGCGGTTCGCCGCGAGGAAATTGTCGCCATCGCGCGTCGCCATAACCTGCCGGTGATTGAAGACGGCGCATACGCGCTCTACCCGCATGACCCGCTACCTTCCCTCTCCGCCTTGGCGCCTGAGCGAGTCTACCATGTGGCCACTACGGCAAAATCACTCTCGCCGGGATTGCGGCTTGCTTATGTGGTGGTTCCTGCCGACACGCAGATTGCGGTAGCTGCATGTTTGCGGGCCACGACAATGATGGCCTCGCCCTTGCTGGTCAGCTTGATAACCGGTTGGATTCGGGATGGCGCGGCGGCTTCGATTTTGACAGGCATCAGGACCGAAGCGGTGGCCAGGCAGGCCCTTGCCGCCGCTCTATTGCCTAGAGCGCATTGCGCGGCGCATCCGGAGGGCCTGCACATCTGGCTGACCTTGCCGCCAGTTTGGCAGCGCCAGAATTTCGTTGCCTATGTACGCGCCCAAGGACTGGCGCTTGTGCCGAGTGACGCCTTTGCCACTGACGGACGGCCCAATTTGCCGAATGCGGTCCGGGTTGCGCTTGGCGTTTCGCCAGATCATGCGAAGTTATCCGATGCTTTGAAATTGCTAAGGCACGCATTGACGCTTGAACAAGCGCCTGGATTGACGGATATAGTTTAACGCCTGGCTGCTGAAAAATTGTACCGCCGAACTCCTG
>Ga0116229_10003776_pt1 | contig 24920 bp, 14 predicted proteins | sample S1TSphgellanicum_3_FD_87313 | JGI IMG/M metagenome (GOLD analysis project Ga0116229, IMG submission 87313) | Host-associated microbial communities from peat moss isolated from Minnesota, USA - S1T2_Fc - Sphagnum magellanicum MG | ecosystem: Host-associated > Plants > Peat moss > Unclassified... | reverse complement strand
TGGCATCAACAAAATTATACATACAAGGTGATTTTTTTTTAAATGCAAAAAACCCATAAAGGTATATGCCAAATTTGAATGGTAAATGCACTCAACTACATAAAAAAACATGTTCAAATTTAATTATTTTATTTGGAACTAATTCACATATCATAATTTGACTTTATTCATAATTTTGGCTTCATGCCCCAGGGAACCATAAAAATTTCTTGGGCAAGGGGTGAAAATATAAATTCGGGAAAGTTGTTTTTGGTCAGTTCAAGTAACATAAGTCCATCTCTTATATATATATGTAACTTTAGTCAATTAAACTCTTAGTAGAGAATCACATCCATGGCTAGTTTGTTTGTACTAGTTTATTCTATCAATATAATAGATTATCCAAGCCCTTCTGGGGCCAACACTTGAAAAAACCTTCATCATCACCAACCAATGGTTTTTATTTCTAATTTTATGATGTTACTCATCCATAAGACCACTTAGGCAAATTTGGTGATATTTAAAATATGAAATTAGAAAAAATCTTGAACACCTTCCATATTGTAGGCAATTGTAAAAAAAATTGCCAACTTTTTTTCTTTTCTTTTTAATTTGTTGATATTATGTCCAAAAAAAGGAATTTTCAATAGAATATTCTCTTTCCAAATTTCTTTTTCCTAGAATGGAAAAATTTATGTCTTTTGGGTGTTTTAATTGACAAATTTCCAAAAAACATCAAAAAATTTTAAATAATAAAATTGCCAATGTTATAATAGGTTTTGGTAGGTCGCCACAAATATAAAAGGAAGCTACAAATCTTTTATTTTCAGTTTATTTAATTGTCAAATTTAGCTAAATCATCTTAGGGATGATCCCCACTTTAGCTACATGACAAAATTGAAATAATACTGTACCACCCCTTCTAAAAAAAAGTTGACATAACTCCCTTAATTAACCCCCAAAATAATAGTATAATAGAATCTCCTTTATTGGGGCTACCCAAAAAAATAACAAACTCCCAGCCATACATGCCCCTATTGGACAGGTGGGGTATGGACAACATTTCCCACCCTTTAGAACCCAAATGTTATGATTGCAATCCACTTTTAAAATAATAAATTTCATTATTTAATTTTTTTTTACACAAAGTAGTTGTCCTCATTAAACATATGGTACAATTCTTTTCTGAAAAAATGTTTTTCTCCAAAAATTATGGTCACTTACATTTCTAAAAATGGACATAAACATCCATCTTGTCCTTTAGGGGTAAAATCAACATATGAAAAAGTTGACAAAATAAAGAAACACCCATAGAAATATAACAAAATGTTTTGCACACATACCTATTGCACTTGAAACTCACACTCTTTAAGCATATTTATCAATGTTGGGCAGTTTTTAAAATTAAAGAAAGATACCCACTAGTTATCGACTGTGGTGTATACTCACTTGATGGTTACCAAAATTTTCAAAGAACTGATTTTGGTACATAACCATAGTTCTCAAACAATAAGAACACGTCAACAAATTGGGTTCCAACTTAGACAAACTTGATCAATTTCTATACTTGAAGCTTTGTGAACATTATAAAAGTTGCAAAACATTTGAAAGTGTCATTAGGGTGAAAGCACACTAGGGTGGCCAAAAAATGTTGTCACAAATGTTGTTTTTCAAAACTATGCAACTTACAATTTCCACAAAATCAATATTAAAAGTTCATAAATTATATTCAAAATAAAGTAGTTCAACTACAAAACAATGCAATTGTCAAAAGAAATTATAATTTTTGATTGATATTAAATGTTTAAATATACATTTATAAAAATTAATACCTATACCAATATATTGCAAAGTGTAAATATACTTTTTAATATATTCAAATAATCACAACTCTTGATGAAATATTTAATCAATGTATATTGAATATGTGTTGATTGTATCATTTCAATTCCACATGAATAGTTCCAATCATGCGATTTCACAAAAAACATTTGGATGAGGTTTTTTATTCAAATAAACACAAGAAGAAATTTTGTCCTTTTTCACCCCACACATTGTGATTAATGTTTAATTTGACTACATTTCAACAACATTTGGTCATCTTAAGTTTGCAAGTGATTTGTTGCACTAATTAATAATCAATATTGTTCATAGTTATTACATTTGATATGTTGTTCATTTATGAGTATAATTTAGATTCTATTTTATTTTATAATAATTTTAAATTGTTGACATAGAAATTAAGGTGGCTTTAAACTTTATTTACATAATGTATTATAATGGGTTAGTGATTTTTTTGACATTTCTTCAATTATCAACATGGCACATGAGTTGGACCATCAATTTTTAACAAGTTGAAACTATTACTTATGAGTTGCATTTTACATTTATCATAATTTATTAAAACACATGTAAAAATTCAAAACCCCACATTTATATTGGAATGAATTAGTGATCTTTTTCACATATATTCAATTATCAACACGTGTACATGAATTGAACAATTCACTTTTAATATGTTAAAACCATTATTCACAAATTGTGTTTTGCATTTATTATAATATACTAAAAAACATATAATTCAATATTTTATAATTATACTTGAATGGTTTAGTGAGTTTTTTCACATTTCTTGAATTATCAACATATTTACATGAATTAAATCATGCATTTTGAACTTATTAAAACCATTATTCAAATCTTGCATATTACACTTATTGTTATGTAACTTAATGCCTCACATTTATATTTCAACATGTTAGTGATTTTTTTTTTCATTTTTTGAGCTTTTAACATTTGCACATGAGGTAAATCATTCACTTTGAATGCATTAAATTCATTATTCATGAGTTGCATTTTGCACCCCCCATAATTTTTTGAAATGGATATTTAAAATTTTGGTAGGTTTTACATTTATATTTGAATGGGTTAGTGATTTAATCAAAATATTCATGCATGCAAAGTTTTGAAGTCATGCAGACTTTTAAATTATAAGTTTTCATATATATTAATTTTTAATACATTTATGTGCATTAGAATGTATATTTTTCCCTTAATTTTTTTTAGGCATCATGGACAAGGTTTTTTATTACAAATGTTCATGATGCCACACCAAAAAAACCCCAAAAATAACCCCTAATTGTTTTCCCATTTTTTTCTTAATGTATGAAAATATACATATATTAAAATATTTATTTATTTTGATATTATTATTATTATTATTGTGAAAAAAAATCAATATTTTTTGTTATTATTTTATTTTTTAAACGATTTATCAATTTATTTAGGCTTGTTTTGTTACAAATTTATGTTTAAACATTTAGAAATGAATTAAAAACACTCATTTTAAAAAATTAAATAAATGAATGAATTATAAATGGTGATAATAATAATGACATCAATGATTTTTTTTTACTTTTTATTTTTTCAAATCTTTGATGTTTTTAAAGATCATCCATAAGAAAATTTAACCATGTTTTAGTTATAGATCATATATGGAGGTACAAATCTTAAAACCCATTGTAGAATTATATAATTTTTTTAAAAAATCAATATATTTTTTTTAAATTAATCTTTTGTTGATGTTGATGGCCCTTTTTTATTTTTAAAACGGTGGAAATTCCACCTTAAAAAAACCTTCAATTACATCACTAATATTTATTTTAAATTTTCAAAAAAAATTGGATAAAGTTTATAATGATTTCAGATATTGAACTTAAATGTTTTCAAATAAAATTTGATGTTGGAATTGTTTATGTGTTTAAGGTTGGAATTATTATAATCATTAAAAAAAATTATTTGTTAAGAATAACCTTTTTTTTTTCCAAATTTCTGATCTCAAACTTTTGGCAAGTTTTGTGTGTTTACATTTTTCCTTGAATTTGCATTTCTTTTGCATGTTTTCCCAATAAAAAATTTCAATGAAAAAATTTTTGAAATAAAAAAAACATGTTGGTTGGGGGGAGGGGGGTTTAATCCAGCTATTTAAACCCAAAATTTCACCAAATTAAATTGCTTTTACAAAGGAAACAAATGTAAAATATATTTATACATCATTTTTTAAAAATTACTATGTTGTGATTTTTTTCAAAGTTGTGTAATTAATTATTTCTATTAGTGTATGATTCATCTTGTTAAACAAATATGGGTGTATTGATGATCGGGTCTTTTAAAAGGACTATCACACTCAAAAAATTGATGGGGTCATGTATTTCCAGACATTTCCAAGACTCAAAATGTTGATTATTTGTTTTATTTTAAGATGGTCTTTTGAAGAGCACCTGCACATGATTTGAAATTTGTGGGGCAATTACAAAAATGATTTAAATATGATGTCCATTTGAGTCTTGGTACAAAAAGTACATGACTAGTAACAAGAGTAATAACAAGGATTCATGACATTAAAGGACTAGCAAATATGGATAAATGGTGGTTTTATTTAACTCACAAAATGAATAAAAGGGATGGTACATAAGGCCTTCATTAGATGGATTGGTAGATCAAAAGGTTAGAAGAAAAGGATTCCTTGATGTAAGGACTTTTCAAGAAAGGCAACCATTAAAGATAGGACAATGAACATACATCATTTAAAGGGTTTTAAGGGCTTTTATAACTTCAAATCATTAATGTTACCACCCCATGTAAGATAAATGTAAAATACATATTTTTAGGGTATAAATTTCCAAAAAGTAATGAATATTTAAAAACTTGGTCAATTCTGCCTATTCAAAAGTTTCCATAAAATATGATCTCATCATTTATATTTTTTCTTATAGCTAAGAGGCTTTGGCTCTTATGATGATGGTTTAGGATATCAAACTTTTAAAATTCCACATAAAATATTGTGCATTTTGCCTTACAACCTACAAATTCATCAATGGAATATGTTAAAATTATTACAACATCACCAATTCCAACAATTCCCATCAAAGCAATAACATATTTTCTTTAAACACCACACAACCTATTCAACAAATTTTTATAGGCAATATGTTGACACTACAATCATGTTTCCACACAAATGGGGTTTAAATCATAAAATCAAGGAACATGATCATCACAAAGAACACATTTGAATTCTATAAATTTGTTGATATTTAAGAAATAACAAATTTTCATACCAATTGATGTTTCATTGTTGCATTCATATAATAAATCAAGGCTGCACAAAAATGCCTTATGTCCATCTTGACATAAGTAGAATACCAACCAAAGTTCATTATAAAGTTGTGAAGGAATTGAAAATTACATTAAGCTACATCATCTAGTCCTAAGCTACCCTCCAAAACTTGAGTAGCCAAGAGTGCATCTTCTCTAAACAATTCAATGGCACCTACCAATGTCCTATTCTTGTTCACATCCACAAACTCCAGTGGGGCTTCAAGACCAGATGCCCTTCCATGTGTCTCAAGGCAACCATCACACATGTTTGCCATGATTCGTTGACTTCTAGGCTCTTTGTGAAGTATAACTTTCCAAAATGGTGTTTTGGTGTCATTCCAAAAGAAGACTTGTTGAACTTGTGATGGGAAAACAAAAGGCTCATCAAATTCATGCAAGAATTGCTGAAAGTTGGTAAGAAGAAACTTAACATTCATCATGTCTGTAAGTTGGGTTCCCTTTGTTATCACTCCCATTCTTCACCCATTGACATCAAAATAAAGTTATGGGTGAAGATATTAGACCATAGTCTAATTGCAATATCTCTTTTAAGGTCCCAACATATTGGATTGTTCCAAGCACTTCATCTTCACTCCCTTGGGATTGTTAGAAAACAAATGCAACACCATAATCATATATAACCAACAAGTTATTCTAGTCATTGTCAATTTGGAAATAGTTCCCATAGGCCTTCATCTTGCTATACCTTAGCATTATGAAACTTGGGGGAACATAGAGGTGGATAAGATCTTGGTCAATAGTCGTATCTGATGTTGCAACTTGATGGGCATAGATTATTTTCCTCACCCACTTTGCCAACTCCTCAACCTTTTCAAGGTGGGCTAGAAATGCCATTGGTGTACCAAATGTCATAGGGTTTGATTCCCATGCAGGTTCAAAAGTAGTTCTTTCATCTTCAACTTACACCTTTTCGTCTTTATATTTCTTAAGGCAACCACCAAATCTTCAGTATATTGTCACTATGTATGGTAACTTACTTTATTAAATCACATTAAAAATCAAACATAAATTCAACATAACATAAGCCAAATAAGAGGTCAAAATTAACCAACACATTGGCCACCAGTGCATCATGAAGGATGGATCGTAAGTGGTTTAAAAAAATAAAAATCTGTTGGTTTCTAGTTTTGTAGTTAATTATGGTGGTTAGCTCTATTGCTTATAAATAATGAAACCAAGTTGCCCATGTATAAAGTAATGAAGTTTGATTTACCTACAAGTACCATATTCACCTAATAACACTACATCTTAAAAAATAGGGTTACAAAACTGAAACTAGATCATAATTCCAATGATGTTCATCCACACTTGAGTCATAGGCCAAATTCAATGTATGCCCCACTAGAGTGGTGGGCAAGGTTCAATTTTCCCCTAAAAACATCCAAGTCATATGAAGATCTACATCCAACACATGTTCAAACAAGGAAAGGCATTGGTTACAATGCAACATTTAAAGAGTTCCATTAGGAAACATAAAATTATTTTTAGAATTCATTAATGCACCATGAAAGGTGGATCTTATGGGTAGTCTAAAACAAAATCTTCTAATAACTTAATTAATATAATGTAAACATCTACACCTAATTCAAAATGGGAATCAAATGCACATTAGACTTGTGGTAGGTTTAATTTCTATCTAGCCCTAAAAACAAAAAACACATGGGGTATGTATTTAGATTGCATGCACATATAAAATTCTTAAATAGTCTTTTATGTATAATACAATAATGAAGCAATTGGATTAAAAAAACAACTTACTATATCCAAGGTGCCATGATTTCTGTATTTGTCAACACATATTGTGTGCAAGATTTCACAAAGTGGAACTAAGGACAATTTTCTCTACAACACCTTTTAGTACCATTCCAACCATTCCCCCTTCTTCTTCTACATCCCAAATTCTTCTGGATACATGTTGGAATTCTTGTAAATATTCTATCACAAATCCCATAGTTTCGTCCAATACATATCCTTCAGCCATGGATCCTTTAGGTTATGACATGTTACGCACATAACCTTTGAGCACCTTCATCATCCTTTCCACTAGGTACATCCAACACTATGGACAAGTTTGCCTACATCTAGCTCCTCCATAACATACAACAATAAATGAGTCATTATGTCAAAGAAGGTAGGAGGGAATTATTTCTCCATGAGGTAAACAATTACTACAACATTTTCTCTCAAGCTTTCAATCTCGTTAAGGTTCCAAACCTTCACACAAATGCAATGGAATACATGATTCAATTGCATAATAGCCATTTGTGGCTCCACTCCCATTAGCCCTTGCAAGCACAAAGGCAATAATTGTTGCATCAATAGATGATAATCATGTGTCTTCATAATCAAATGAAGCCCCATAATCTATGGGAACATTCAATGAACCCAACCTTGACAAAAAGGTATTCAATTCATCTATTGTAAGCACATTTGGTGCTTATGGTTTCAAGATTTTGTGTTGATTGTTTGGGTGTTGTGTTAACCATAGATGTTGTTGAATGCCCTCAACTTCCATGTCTCAGCATACCTTAATGGTGTTTTTCTAACCAAACAAAGTCCAAACTAAGCTTTCATAAAAAAATTTCTTGATGTGCATCATATCTAATGTGTGTCAAATCTTCAAATGTTATAAAATAATCCAATGTCATTCAAATGAACCATCATGCCCATGATGTTTGCATTTTTTCAATCCATTAGTTTGAAACACCAATTTAACACATTTTGTCAAGTTATCATTTCCATATGACCACATCCATGTAATAATTGTATAACTTTCAACAACTATAAATAATAATTAAACCCTATCTAAATCAAGGCAAGATGTTGAACAACCCACAAAACTAATTTTCCAAAGGAGCCACACCCACACAAAGAGAACATGATTGTCAACCAATTCAAGTCTATTTTCAACAAGTTTGGTGCTTATATTTATGGAGATCCCAAGTTTTAATCCACACAAGTCAAGAAGGAAGTTGGATTTAAATGATAATATTAACAGTTTTGGTAGTTTAGTTGTATTAGTTTACACATCTTTTAAGAGCCTTTATGAATATAGATAGTCCACTAATGGTCCACTAAACTTCCATTCACAACAAAAAAAATACCATAACACCTTGATGTTAAAAATTTAGAATGCTTTGTAATTGGAGACATAATCTTGTACCTCAAAATGGGGCAAGTTGAAGAGGGCAGTGTGGCATTTCACTCCAATGACCTTAGAAAGATCACCTCTTGAACTAGGCATGTTCCCATTTGCCAACCAAACTTCATGCTATGTTGTAAACCTTATAGTTTCTAAGGCAATTATTGGTTGTGGTTTACTTCTTTGCTCCTCTTTCCCATTGAAGTGAGCCAAATTCTGATTTCTTCGATATGGGTGATACCTTGCCAACCAACGACAAGATCCTTCATACACAACCTTCCCCAATTCAATAAAATGTCGAGAATTTATATCTAGGCCACAAGTAGCACATGCCTTATAACCTTGGTGGACAGATCTAGACACCAAGCCATATGTTAGGTAGTCATGGATTGTCCACATCAATATGGCTCTTAAAGTAAATTGCCTTTGCCCAATAGCCCGTCCCAAATCATAGGCTAAGACCCCCTTCCACAAGTCTTGTAACTCCTCTATCAAGGGTGGTATATACACATCAAAATTATGCATGTTTACAAACTCCTTACCATGGATTAACAATACTAACATCGCAAAGAATTTCTTGGTCACAAGCCAAGGTGGAAGATTATAGTTTAAAAGTAGGATTCGCCATGTTGACCAACTACTCCTCTTCTCACCATAAGGATTAACCCCATTAGGAACAAGTCCTAATATCACATTACGAGGCTCACTTGCAAAATTTTGCCATGATGCATCAATGTGTGCCCAAGCTTTGCTATTAGGAGCATGTTTTACAAAGCCATCACTACTTTTATTTTTAGCATGCCACACCATGAACTTTTACATAACAAGAGCCCTAAACATGTGTTTAGTTGAAGAATTAAAACACAAAACCTTTACTAGTTTACTTGATCGGCCTACATCTTTATATTGGGCTTATCCTTATTTTGGACAAGTCGGAAGCTTTGCATACACACCTCAAAACAACACACACCCATTTTGACACACATGGATTAATTTGTAATTGAACCCTACTTTGTGTGTCAATGCCATTGCATGATACATATTTGCGGGTAAACAATTACCTAGTGGGAGCAAATACTTGTGCAATAGAGACAGTAATTCATCCACACATTTGTTGTTGACTCCATGGACTGTGCAAACATTCATGAATAACATGGTTGAAACCAATTTTGAGGAGTGGGCCCCTGGATACAAAAGTTGGCATGCATCTCGTAATCCCACCAAGTGTTCATTATTGTCTTCATGTTCCAAATATGTTTCATTTGCCTCTTCTTGTTCATTCACTGCCTTGCCTTCATATGTGCTAGGCATACTCTCAAGCTAAGTTGCAAGTTCATCCACAATCTCAAACACATCTTGGACTATGTGAATGCTAGTCAAATTAACATTTGAAGTTGTAGGGTTCAAAGACTATGCCAGCCCATCTGCCATAGGTTCAGGCTATAACAAATTGTCTACCATGTTCTCCATGTGGACACCTTCATTCACTTGCACTCCTTTTGCTATAGTATTTGGGTTGGGTGCATTTGTTGCCCATTCCTCATTAAAATCATCCTTGGGGCTTGGACCTTTCCAAACCCGGAATTCAGGGTGTCGGCCAAATTGGATCAAGTGATCTTGTACTTTTTCAATCAACCTAGGTTTCAATCTTCCTTAGCACATGTTGCAAGGACATCTGATTTTCTAGACACCAAACTTATTGACCCAAGATAATTCTCTTTTCCATAGCTTGTCATCTCAAAGTCTTTGCCTTTGTACATGGTGTATTGGGAATCCATTTGGATTATCCTTATGTGCATAAGCACCATTAACTTCTATTGTTAATGACTAGCAATCACTAGATCTAAAATTACACAACTTGACGGTTTAAGGTTGCTTATACTAACATTCAAATACTAGTTAAGGCAATAGGGAAGACCTAATAACCTTTTGGCACAAATGTCAAGGTTTAACTAATAGTGGAAAGCCAAGCATTGTAGATGCCAAAGATGCAAAGAACAAACAACATCACCTCTTCCATAGGCATTGCAAGAACATTTGCATCATTTGGAATTAGGACTTCCACTAGAAAGCAAATAAGTTGCAATGCACTAGGTGCATGCACCTTACATCCACATTTCTTTTCCATACAGCTTTACAAGCAAAATTCTTATTGGGCTTTTGCTTCTTTCTAGACAAGGAAAAAAAAAAACAAACTTTCAATTTATGGATTGCCTTTCTATGCAAGGCATAGATACTAAAAATCTGCACTACTTCTATGTCCACAAGCATTTGCAACATCTAAATTAGTGATGAACAATCTTTATTTTAAAAATATACTTTTTGTGATTGATGTTTGCCATACTTATTTTATTATAGTGTAAAATTTCTACAATGCACATAAAGATTTAATTCCTTGGTACTTCTATCGTGTCCAATACAATTTTCAAGACCTAATAAGTTTTTGGCACAATTGTCCTTTAAGCTATGGAAAATCAAACATAATTGAAGTCTAGGATGTAAAGAGTATACAAATTCACCTCTTTGTAGGCACTACAAGCTAGGAACATATGCATATGTTGGATCCATTTGTTCCACCATAATAGGGAAGTTCCAATGGAGTAGGTGTAAACACCTTACATCCATTTGTCTTTTCCATATTGTTTTGAAAGCAGAATTTTAACTACTTTTGTTGGCTTCTAGACAAGGATAAAATAAAAAAACCTTTCAATAAATAATTTGTTGTAGTTAATCCTTGTTTTACATGGTCAAATACAAGTTTATAAATTATTAAGAATTGGAAAATAAATGCCACCAATCGTGGGAATCATGTGTGCAACAAATGTCAACCATCAAATGTGAACTTGCAAAAGATGTTAGACTCAAAATGGATGTGGAAACAACATAGGGCTTTCCACTAATAACAGTTCAAAAATCATACATAATGTCTCTCACAATAACACAAAATGCATTGTTTTCTAGGTCATCATATTCACATTCACTAAGATCATTTGCCACACCACAATATCTATCTCCATCCCCCCACACAAGTTGTTATCCTTTGTTCCTTACCTTTCGGAGCTCTAGGATGGACAAAAGGTGAAAGGGGTGAATCACCTCTTGTCCATCCAAAATAGACATCAATGCCACGATTGACCTAATCCAAATGTTAATTGTCAAAAGCCCGCAATCAATACTTGGGTCTATATCCGACCAGGTTGAATTTGTTACATCAAAATGGGACACCTAATAGGCCAATGATAACACATGTGTATCAACCAACCCCTTCCAAGATTGGGATACACATCTCTAACTTTCAAAGCTATGAAACATGTTTTTCCAAGATTGGGATACATGTCTCCATTCCTACAAGGAACTTGGGAGTGGCATGTGATTTGGTGTAGAAAGAAGTGGCCACACATGGTTCTTGAAAATCTCATCATGTAAGGCAAGAATGAAAGAGCTTTGAATATACCGTGAACCTGCAGCCATGATGGTAATTGGCCTTCCAAAACAAACCAAATTCTATAAATATTGTGATGATTTGTTGAAGTCTGTAAACTTTCAACGTTTGTAACCTCAAGTCCAAGCCTTTGAAAATAGACTAGCATGAATTTAAAATCAACCTATAAACATTCCATTCACCAATAGCATACAACAATGGTCATGGGTGGGTTTGAAAGAAAAAAAACATCCAACATTGTTTGAAAAGATGTTTGTACCTTGAAGTTGGATGTAATTTCACTACAAGTTGGTTGCCTTGTCCAAAATAGTGATGATGTTATCTTCTTTATATATGCAAGGATATCACATAACATGCATATTAATTCATTTCTCCCATTTGTGGTAAGCATTTGAAACTAGACCAACAGCTTACTAATATATAGAACCACTAACTCAATGTATAGTTGTCCAAATCTAGAAGGAAGAGGAGACATATGTACAACCCCAAATTTGATGCCAATGTAAGTGCATTTGAAAAAATAAAATGCATTCATAGATTTTCACTACTCTTACATGTACAACTACTATAATTCCTTTCGAACCTTATGCATTAAATGTTAAGATTCAACATTTTGTATTGAGATTTAATAAAATTTCCTTACTTTATCAATACCACCAAAAGAAGGGTTAAGGGGTGAAAGGAGGCCCAAAAACAAGGTGAATTACGAATATCTTTATTATATGGAAATTTTGTCTCCAAATTTGTTGCACAAAGATAAGCTCACAAACATAGGGAGTTGAACATTGATGGGACCATCATGCAAAAAACAAGGAAACCTCAAAACAATGTAGAAAAAATAAATAAAATTGGTGATCATCATGCATTTGTCCATCAAAGATGAGATGTGTTTTTCATTGCTAAGATCATTAATCCAACGTGAATGTGGAATAGACATTCAAAAGCAACACTCAATGTTCAATGCAAAAAACTAAATTTACCAATCTTCAATTACATTAAGGAAGTTTAGTATTCGATTTCTTCAAAAATTTGAAAATTTCATTCAATTGGCTAATATTGGTGAGGTGGTGCAAAAGGATGAACTTATTGAATAAATCATAATCTCATTTCCTTCAAATTATGAACCATTAATTAACACCCTTATCTAATATGAAAATTTGCCAAATTAATTGAAAATTCACCATTACAATTCATGGTTATTTAAGAGGTTTAGGTTGACTAATTTGTCATTTTGACTAAACATGTACATTTTGACCAAAAGTCAGGGACTTGAATGACACATGTATTATTTGATTAATCAATTTGACTATAATGGTTAATTTGATTATATGCATATAATCAAGTCGTACAATTTTAGTCAAAATGATCAATGGTTTTTAGTCCAGTTGAACATTTAATCAAGATGGCCAATGATCTTTAGCCAAAATGACTAATGGTCTTTAGTCAAATTGAACATTTAGTGAACATGGTCAATACCTTTAGACAAAATGACCAATAATTTTTAGTCAAATGGAACATTTAATCAAGATGGCCAATGATTTTTACCCAAAATGACTAATGGTCTTTCGTCAAATTGAACATTTAGTCAAAATGGTCAATGATTTTTAGTCAAAATGACATGTTTTTTTATCAAGTGAAGCATTTAGTCAACATGGTCAAAACCTTTAAACAAAATAACCAATAGTTTTAATCAAATGTAACATTTAATCAAGATGACCAACGATCTTTAATCAAATGTGACATGGTTAGTACCATATGTATCTACCTCATACCTATTCACCCACTTATTTACTTAGCTAGTTACTTCCCTACCTATTACCCACCCATCCACCTACTTGTTGTTTACCTACCTATCTACCTATGCCTTTTCACCTACTTATTTACCTACCCACCTACATGCATATTCTTTACATCATACCTCTCCACCCACATACCTACTTAAGTTTGACCAATAAGTGTAGCCATTAAATTTAACCACTACATTTACCCAAGATTTAACCAAATTTTAGCCATTAAATTTATTCACTAAGTTTAACCATTATGTTTAGCCATTACATTTGACACTAAATTTATCTTAAGTTGAACCATTCTTTTTTAAATGATATGTGTCTTGTTTGTGGGATTGGATCTAGGTACTAAACCATAATGATCGAAGTCGAATTGTGAACCAATCAATAAAGCAAATTCGATGAAACAACAACTAGTACCATAGAAAAGTGGGTTAGATTTTGCAGCTATTATAGCCTAAATTTAACCACTAGATATAGCCATTAGGTATAACTTAGATATAATCATTATGTTAAACCATTAGATTTACCCATTAAGTTTAACCTAAATTTAACTAATGTTATGTTTAGCCACTAATTTTAATCTTTATTAGCCATTAAGTTTAACCTATGTTATATTTAAGTTAAATCTAATGGTTAAATCTAATGGCTAAATATCAATTATGTTTAACCATTATATTTAGCCACTAAATTTACCCAAAGTTTAACCACATGAAGTTTAACCATTAAGTTTATCAAGTAAATTTATGTTTAACCAAGGTTCAATCATTATGTTTAACCACTAAATTTAGCCATTAGGATTACCCAAAGTTTAATAATGAAGTTTAAACATTAAGTTTATTAAGTAGGTTTATGTTGAGCCAAAGTTTAATCATTATGTTTAGCCACTATATTTAACCATTAGATTTACTCAAAGTTTAGTCATTATGTTTATCAATTAAATTTGGTCACTATATATGTTTAGACAAGATTTAGTCATTATGTTTAACCACTAAATTTAACCAAAGTTTAATTATGAAGTTTAACCATTAAGTTTATTAACTAGGTTTATGTTTAACCAAGGTTTAGTCATTATATTTAACCACTAAGTTTAGCCAAAGTTTAGCTATGAAATTTAGCCATTATGTTTAGCCAAGATTTAATCATTATGTTTAACCACTAGATTTAGTCATTAAGTTTAGCCAAAGTTTAGTTAATAAGTTTAACCATTAGGTTTATCAATTAGGTTTAACCAAAATGTTGAGCCATTATGTTTATCAACTAAGTTTAACTGAATCATGTTTAACCAAGGTTTAATCATTAGGTTTATCCAAATTTTAACCATGAAATTTAAACATTAGGTAAATATAAACTAAGTTTAACTAAGGTTTAAACATTGAATTTAATCACTATATTAAACCACTAAGTTTAACCATTTGATTTAGCCATTATATTTAACTATTAGTTATCATTTAGGTTTAGCCATTATGTTTAGTGATGTGAAATAAACATTCGAAATAAAAAACTTAACAAAAGTTGAACACCTTTGATGGTGTAGTCCATTGGTAAGGACTCAGTATATCATTGTGAAGGTTTGGCGTTCAATTCCTAATATTTTTAACCTAGGTACATGCTTAAAGGGTTAAGGTAGATAGGCTAAATTAAAAAGGTTAGATAAACTAAATTAGGTTAGGTAGGTTGGGTAGGTTAAACTAGGTGACACCTACCTACTTGTTTTTTTATGACCTACCTAAAACCTATATACAACCTACCTACCTAAACCTACTTACACAAAAATATTTTTGGTAATAATTTAGAAAACAATTGGGTAGAAAATTTGACCAATCAAATGGTCCACTATCTAGTAGTCAAAATGATTAATCAAATAGTCCAATAATTTGCTAATAAAAAATATCACCCCCAGTCTTGTAAGACATGGCCAAAACAACTTGTTTAGATTGATGGGATAGTTTTTTAAACATTTGTCCAAATTGGGTCCTTTTTGACTATATTTTTAAATCAAAATAACTTGTTTTTGTAGTAGTGATTTCATCGATGAACTAATTTGAATTCTACTACATGACAAAATTAAAATAAGAAATTGGGTGACGATAATAGAATGTAAGGCTCTACTCATCAAACTCAAATTCAACAAAACCAAGGGAATTTTTTATAAAAAGCTAGAACCAAATTTAGGTAAGTTGCAACTTTCACAACAATTCAAACCATTAGATGGGTGAAAGCACAGTTAATGACCTTATATGGATGTCACCTTAGAAGGGAAATCACTTTCATTTTATTCCAAACAACATGCAAAAAAATCTATAGTATGCAACTTATTGAAATAAAATATAATTTATAATTTATCTGAATGTAAATAAGATGCCTATAATTCATCTTAATAATATATTAAAATATACTTAAAATATACAAGGAATGATCTTCCTGAAAACATAACATTGGCAAGCTTTCATGTATCTTTTATACTTTTAATAAAATAATTATCTTTTCATTGAAATATCAAAAACAAGATTCACTTATGCAAAAACCATATCAAAGTAGTGGATGCACAATAAACAAAATGGACTTTTGAATTTTGACAACAATTTTGGTCAGACCTACAAAACTCATAAATATGAATTTGTATTTATGATGTATTAGTGCCATGTATTTGAAACTCCAGGTTATTGTATGATTGATGTTTAAGAAATTAAAAATGCATTGAATGGGCATAATAGTTAAATTTATTACATTATGGACTTTTCAAAGTTTGAAAAACTACAATTGTTTTTTAAAACAATTTACTTGCATAAAAATGATTTTTTCTTGAATTTTTTCTTAAATTTTTAAAAAATTGTCTTATAACATCATGAATTGAAATTGAAAATTGAAAATATATTAATATATTGAAAATATATTAATATTAATACTATTTGAATATTGATATTTTAAACCATTTCTCAACTACATTGGATATGCTCTCAAATTGGACTTTGATTCACTAAGAATGAAATAACATCGAACAATTGAAAAAAAATGTGCACATCACATTTATTCATGTTACATGAATATGGTTTTGGTCAAGCTCAATTAATAGGACTATTTTAAATTTTCAACCTGCTCATCAATAAACAACATTCCTTAACTAATATTTGAATCACTTATTGTGTGAGAATTGAAGTGTGAAGAATGATTTTCACATGATTCCAATTGTAAGTTAAAACTTGATCACCTTGTTCAACATGTAGCATAATCAATAATAAAATTATTGGCTAGTGAACCTTTGTTTCTCCTTTTAGAAGGATACCAACTACCTACCTATGCTCGTTTACCTATGAGACATGAATACAAGGAAACAACGTTTCTTATCAACACACACTATCCATCATACATGGTGTAATGGTGGGTGCTGGTTCATTCCATGAAACATAAGAAATCTAGCCATGATTTTATGCTTCAAATACAAGTATTGCACATTTTATTTTACTTTTTATTCTTTAAAGTATTTCTCATTAGAATGGCAAAATTATGGCTGAAGGTATTGCATACATTGGACCAATCATGATGTGATGAAACTTGAATGACAATGGACCAAGTTTCTATAATACCTTCATGTTGAGATGGGGCACCTATTACAGAATTGAAATGCAAATAACCCAAGTCCTTGCAATTCCCATTTCATTTTTGTTACCAATTATATTTTGGTCATAGAAAGGTTGGAAAATGTAAGTATTGCAAATACTCTCATCCACCATCTAAATTAGGGCAACCAGAAAGTTTGGGAAACTACAATACCCACATCGTCAATATCTAATATAAATGCCCAAGTCTAGGTCAACATAATTCTTACACAATCAATTGCATCAACCTTAAATTATGTAAACATTTGAATTAATGGAACTTTAACCTTCATCTATAAACTAAATAATTTTGTACAATGACCAAAAAACCTTTATCCTAGTTTGTAAATTTTGTTTGCATAAACCATAAATTATGTAGACAGTATAACCTAATGGATGCATAGGTTTAAATTTGAAAATCTAAATAAACTTATACAAATGAACCCTAAAATGTTGAGTTAAAACCTTTTTAGGCAAAAAAAAATCCCTACATTGACCCTTAATTAAATAAACACAAAAAGAATTGGTTGCAAAATTTAATGTTAAAATTTAACAATTTTTGTACAACTAAGTGTTAAACTTAATTTTAGTATTTTTTTGCATAACCCTAAATTGTGTACAAATTATAAAGATTAGATACATAATTGTAATAAAAATATGAAACAATTTTATATAAATACCAACAAAACTTGTGTTTTAAACCTAATTTGGGGGGAGGAACCCCAACCCTTAGTAAAATGTAAACCGCACAAGTGGGAAGGTTTATATCATTCATACCTTTACAATGTAATCACCTTCATTCTCCTTTCCTTTAGTAGATGAAAGAGAAAAGAAAAATAGGGACCTCTTTATATATATGTGTATGTGAATACATAAGTTCACTTTCAAAATATTCCATGAAAATAATCTAAATGCTAGTAAAAAGGTTACCTTAAACCCAATGTCCCTCATGTTTATTTGAAACACATATTAAGCAAAAGTTTAGATGGGGTGAAAACATGGTAAAGTATACACAAAAAGTAGTGTAAGCCACAAACTATTAGGGTCTCTATACAAAAGGACTAACAAGTAGATGATTTTATGAAGATAATTTTACTATTTTGGCATACATTTTAAATTTTTTTATTTGCATGAATTTCAAAAGTTAAATTATTATAATCATGTATTTTTACACTACTTTCAAGTATTTGAATTGGGCTTAAAATTTGTGGCAATTTGAAAAATAAAATTCAAATACTTGAAAGTAAGTGAAATGTTTTTGCAAATATTTGGTTTTTTTCATGCACCTCAATATTGATGTGGTAAACATTCCAATATAATTTTTTTAGTTAATGGAGTTTGTTTTCATAATTAAAATCATCCCCAACCCCTAAAGAATGAAAAAATTGTTGGGGATACTTTTGGGGTACTTTTTCAAGTCCAAATGATATAACACAAATTGCTTTGAGAAACCAAAAGGAAGCTAGAGATGCCCATGAAAAAAACAAAAGTTTCATTTGTTTTAAAATGTTAAAAGAAGGTTCAAAGTTCCAAAAACTATTTTTTTGGTGTTTTCAAGTAGCAAACAAGGTAGCAAGTATGTACAAAATATCTTGCTTGCACCCAATGAAAGTAATGTAACATGAACATGGGTTAGTTGATGATGTAGGTATTGCAATTTCAAGGGTTTTATGGAAAACCCAAACCATTGACAATAAAAGATCAAGAGTTTGCAATAGCCACATAAATAAATTAGTATATGCACCAAGGGGTCATTTCATGAAGGCAGACAATATAAGTATAAAAGTATATAAATATATATTAATTTTTCAAGGTTATTGTGTGGGTATTTCATGATAAGGATAATGAAAGTGTTGCATAGTCATTCATTTTAATAATGACCTTCAACTTGCATTCATGAAAGTATTATTTAAATGTTTTAACATGGTCATAAAATGTGTTAACCTTATTAGATGAAGCTATTTTTCATTTGGTTAATGGTAAATATAATCCATCCATGGTGGATGGGGGTATTGTGTGCATCATGACATAAAATGATCCCAAAATCTACAAATCCCAAAATCAGATTTCAAAATTAAAACAAGTGGTTTGATACAAAAATATTCAAGTACCCACATTACAAAAATGATGGGTACATGCACTAAAGCTTCACTACAAGTTCAATTACAATGACATATATATGATTATTCATTCAAAGATGAACTAAATGCAATGCCCATATTGGTGTGATAGTCTATTGTAACTACTACAACTTTTGTTACATGATGATGAGTGAACAATAGACAATGTTCAAGCACAAGTCAAATCGCATTGGCCATAAAAACCTCCTTTGTTGTGCCTTGAAGCCCAAAACAAAAAAAACATTAAAACAAATTATATTCTAATTAAAAGATGTAAATAATGTTAATAGAAAAAAATAGTTTAAATATGCATACATACCATCCATGAATAATTTTTGAATTGTGATATTTTGATATTGCATCCATTTCTTTTGTTCAATTACACTTACTGAATTTTTGATGTCCAATTCTAAATGCCCCTTGCAACTTTGAAAGGTTTTGCATAAGCAACTATGCTTGTTCAAATTACATCAACAAGGTTGTCATCTTTCTCAAGTCATGCCCATGCACTTTGTGGGATGAACCTCAACCCCCATGCCAAAATGCCAATGATGTCCAACAACATTTCAGAAATTAAACATACCAACAAATGCTGCTGGGCCTTTTACATTTGTTGTGCTTAGGTTTGAAGCTCATCCCATTTAAATTCCACTTTCTTTTCTATTCAGTCAAAAGTCTTCTTTTCATTCCATTTTTGCCTTGCATGTGGGTTGTTCGAAATATAAACATTTATAGAAATGTGGTCTTGTTGCCTAAGACCCCTAAAACAAATAGATGAACGTCTAGATCTACCCAGTTGCATCTAAAGGCCATGTGTTTGGTCCAAGTGTTTGTGAGACAACCACTGGCCTACCCGCATAAGAACTAGTGCATGCATTCACCTTGCAACACCCTCTTAAGCCTTCGTGAAACCATTCATTCTCTTCCATTGCATGCACACTGCTCCTAGAGACATTTGAGACTAGAGTGTTAGGCCCACCAAAATGCAAGGGGAAGAGAAAGAGGGGTTGTAGGCCTTAAAATGGGGTTAGTAGGTTTGTAAAACGGGTTTGAAGAAGAAATAGCAAAATAACAAAGGGGGATGTTTTTTTAAAAATCCGCCCAAATTGAAATTGCTGCAGGTGGTTGGCCGACCTAAAGTGGGTGGATAAATTGCCCTCCATCCAAAATGAGACTGGTGCAGTCATGGAGGCTGGTTCACTCAAGCCATATTTCTTGACTTTTTGTATTTACCCTTAAATTAGGCTGTTATATTAAAATCAATATACATGCCCAGCAATGGTTCACTGTGGGCCCCAGATAAAGAAAAGCAAGTTTTAGAAAGCTGGAGAAGGCGGTTGAGTTCTATCCTTTTACTCAAATAAGTATTCACGTACTGTGATGATGATGAGGGTTTCATCATCATCACAATATTCTAGTTATATTATTTACACAAGAGGGAAAAGCCACCATCCTTGCATATGTTGTGAATGGACAGACATGCAAGAAATAGTAAAGTAGGCTCAAGTAGGCTCGCGTTGCATGTGTCACATGTAACAGAGAAAAGGTGCTTATTTGAAGTATCTATTTATCTCCCAAGTCACTAGCATGAATCCAGTGTCTACAACCATCCACGCCCAACATGATAGGGCCATTTGCATATGCCTAAGACTCACCATCAAAATTGTTGTTTTCAAACAACCTTACAATATGTTACAAGAACAAACCATCACAAGTGTTGTAACTTGTGAGAGAAATCTTACATAATGCGGAAGGAATAATGACCTCCCCAGAAACATGAATGAGGTTATTCTTCCTTCTGCTTTATGTAAGTCTCATAAGCCACAGAGTTTTTTACCTCACACATATATGTCATGGTTTCACATGACAGACAGGTCCAAAGTCCAAACCTCCAAAATCCAAACATCCACTACATCACAGAGTTGAAAAGTGAAAAAAAGAAATAACTTGATTGTGTTTCAGATCTCAACTCGGAAGCAAGTGTTGTTTTTCTTTCTTTTTTGGTGAATTTTCGCAGTGTGGGTGGCCACCGAAAACAGTGGGAGGCCACTCATACAAAGGCTTTTTTTGAGAAAAAAGAAGGCCCCAAGTTGCCATATTTGGAGGGGAAAAAGTCAGAATTCACCAAATTTAGACTAGGTATAGGTTCATAAATGGGTTGCCAACCTAAGGAGGTGAATCTTAACAAATTCTACTTTCCTCTCTGACATTGTATAGCCAAATTTAGCTAAATTCTTGTGTATAATGGCTACACCAGATGCCTCACAAATTTAAAACAAACAAACAGCACTGTGAAGAAAAGATTAAATACCTGAATAATAATCTTCGTTCAGTACAAAGCTGTGTAACAAATGTCAAAAACTCAGGGTCTTGCAACAATCTAGAAGTGACACAAGGAGCTGATTTGAGGAGAAAAGCCCAATCATGAGCAGGTGTGGATTTGGGAAGCCAGTAAAGAAAACTATTAGCAAGTCAAAGAGGGAGTCATAAGTCTCATCCTCAACACCAAAACCCTAAAATAAATTTTCAGAAAAAAATAAAGAAAAAAAGAACACATTGAAAAGCACATTAAATACCTTCAAATCACTTTTTTTGTTCAGAATTGGTATTATGTGCCATAAACTGGGGATCTTTGCAACAATTGTAACAAATGCCATAAACTCAGGGTCTTTGCAACAATTTGTAACAAATGCCATAGACTCAGGGTCTTGCAACAATTTAGAAGTGACATGAGGAGGTGATTTGATGAAGACAAAAACCCAAGCATCTGGATTCTGGAGGCTTGGCTTTGGGAAGCCAGTGTAGTCTGAGAGGTAGTCAGTCAGTCATGAATGAGTCTCCTCCTCAACACCTAAAACCCAAAAAATATATATAAAGAAAATAAAAATGGAAGATCGACAAGTAAATTTAAATTATACCTTCAATTTGTTTATATTTTTTGGTTCAGAACTTGTCATTATGCTGCATAAAGCAATGTAACAAATGCCATAAACTCAGGGTCTTGCAACAATCTACAAGTGACATCAGGAGGAAATTTGAGGACAAAAGCCCAATCATCAGCAGGTGTAGATTTGGGAAGCCAGTAAAGAAAAGCATTAGGCGTTCTGAAGTAATCAAATTTGAGACAACAAGGCTTACCCCACCCAAAATCACAAGACGTGAGCGAGTCATGAATCAGCCCTGCGACCATCACGTCTCTCTCGGGACGAAATTTGGCCGTAAAAGCAAAATTCTTCTCTCGCTCCATCCGGTTGCTGAAGGATTGAATGCACTCCCCAGTGGTGAATCTCTCCAGCGAGTTCTGGATCATCTTTGCAGCATACCACAACTTCCTGTGCACAAGCTCCCCAACAGTAGTCACGGCAACTGCATCCAGTATTGCGTTTCCAAAATAGTTTGAAGGTACGTTGTCGCATCGTGTTCTGCAGTTGATGGCAGGTATGAATTGGGTATCTTGCTCTTCTGGAAGACTGCGAGCTCGAATACTTGCTCGCCATATCAATGCGGAGATGGCTACGTAAGAGCTCAGATTTCCCAGTACTGCAGCACTCATGTTCTTCCCTTCTGTTGCATGACTAGTAGTGATCATATTTGCATCATGTTCTGCATCATCAGCTAGATATTCCTGTGCTAGTTGAGATTTGAGCTTCTTCAGCAGCTCCACTTTCACTTTCATGAACAACATGCAGCTTGATGAACCTGGTTTCATGCGGGGTCCGTGAGCCACCAAGATGGAGTTTGGAAACACCTCTTGTTTCATCCATGTCGGTGGAAGCTGCTGCTGCTCCGGCGGCATCGACATCGTAGTAGTACTGACTCCTGCACTAGGTGCTGTTTCTGAAATATTACTACTACTGTCTAGTGTCATGTGCGGCTGCAAATTGAGGATGTTTATGCGTGAGCGAAAATCGAAAGCTTCATGGGAGTTTTGCAGGCTCTCCCCCTCAGTGCGAGAAACTTCAGCCCATGAGCTTACGAACTGTGCAAAGGAGGGTCCATCCACAGCCGCGTGACAGTACATAACCCCGACTGCGTATCCACCCTTGTCGAACGTCGTGAGCTGTTAATTTCATGAAATTTTTGTGAGACTTAGAGATTCTTCAAGTTCATGCAGAACGGATCTTTCGACCCAATTAAATCCGAGTCCTTATATTCACAAGGAGCTCTTGGATGATTCCCTTGTGGGAAAATTGTCTAACTTCACTTCCAAGAATAGACTAAAAACGCAAGTAACAGGGAATCGTACATAATATTGCATTCAAAGCTCAGCCACATCCAAACAAAGGGACGTTTGGAAGTACTCTAACCTGGGCACCAAAGAGAGGAGCATCAGCTTCGAGACTCCCAATCTCCTGAAAACTAGCGCGATCAAGGGGAAAGAAGTTTTCATAGGTATAACACGACTTATCGTCCCGAAGCTCCTCGAGAGAGATAGGAGACGACGCCTCCACAAAAATCACTCCGCTGTCGTTGCATTCGATAGCCAACGTCCCATCTCCTTCCCGCACCAATCGTCCTACATGAGCAAAGAACACCATCGGTTCATCCCCTCGAAAAAGGCCACTGGTTCATTTTGTAAGCCAAATTCTCGACCGTCGACAAATGAAGTGGACATTGCAAAATAATTTTTGCAATAGGTATCAAGATCATCTGTATTCTCAGTTACCTGCGAGTGGGCGGCACTGGTCCAGAGCTTTTGCGAGGCTTTCTCTCATCCTAACACTGGCTAATCCGGAGTTGAAGAATCCTTCCCCACTGCAGCCGCCGTCTTCCACAGCTTCTGGGTGGTGATCAAACAATAGCAATTTCAAAATGAACCCAATCTTGACCCTGCACATGTCAAATCCAGTGAGCGGCAAGTTACGAAATTGAGAATTCCAGCTAAAATGATGAATATCGCCCAGTGAGCCCTGCAGCTTGCAACTGGGCTTCACTAGCCATGAGTTCTGTACCAGCACTGGAAAGTTGGGTGGCCAGTCTAATCTACCACTCGTAGAAGAAGAAGAAGAAGACGAAGAATCCATCATGCTTCAATATATGATCACAAACTCTTGAGTAAGAAATTTCTCTGCAGAATGTTTAGGTTCATGATATGGACTGCTAGTAGAAGATGAAGAAGAATCCATCATGCTTCAATATATGAGCACAAAGTAAACTCTGCAAAATGTTTAGGTTCATGAAATGGACTGCTAGTAGAAGAAGAAGAATCAATCATGCTTCAATATATGATCACAAACTCATGAGTAAGAAATTGATAAAACCCTGCCAATCATAAAAACACCAAAGCACCCAAAAAAAGGGGAATACAAGGAGCCCAATCATAAAAAAACCAAAGCACCCAAAAAGGCGGGAATAAGAGGAACAAACCATCAAGTTCCCAAACCCCCTCTGGTCACAAGAAGCATATTTAATAATAAAATATGACGGTCGGACACAAGCCGCCCGTGCCTGGCTTTTTTTTTTCCTTCACTTGGATGGTCTTAAGACTCCCATATATACTCAAACCACAACCCCCACTCTACCCTTCACCCCAAACCCATCCCCCAAAAAACCTAATTTTAGAAGCCATGCAAGTCCTATTAGGAGCCGCGACAGCTGGGTTTCAGGACTCAGACAGACGGACGCGGCTCCCTTCTTCTGTTGCTGCCGTGTTGCCGCATTTGGCTCTCA
>Ga0116229_10003775_pt1 | contig 24924 bp, 14 predicted proteins | sample S1TSphgellanicum_3_FD_87313 | JGI IMG/M metagenome (GOLD analysis project Ga0116229, IMG submission 87313) | Host-associated microbial communities from peat moss isolated from Minnesota, USA - S1T2_Fc - Sphagnum magellanicum MG | ecosystem: Host-associated > Plants > Peat moss > Unclassified... | reverse complement strand
TGAGAAGCGAGAGACAGCTCACTGGGGGGCGATGGGCGACGAGAGAGTCTTGGAAGAGGGTGAGGGCCCGAGTCTGGGGGGGGGGAGGGGGAGAAGGGGAGGGGGGGGAGGGGGGGGGGGGGGGGGGGGGGGGGGGGCGCGCGGTATTAGTCTTGGCAAAACTGGGTGACCACCACTAAGGTCATAGGTAATTATTTGTGGCTCATTTTGTGGAGAAAAGAACAAGACTTATTAATTGGGATTCACATGGCACCTAATAAATGTTTCGTGTTTTTTTCTTTCCGGGAGGTGAGACTTTTGTTTTGTTTTGTTTTTTGTTTTTTTTCTTTTGATTCTTTAAGTCAAAGATTTTTGGGGGCCCAAAACCAAAGGCTCGTGGGATGATGGGTCTTTATTAGGTATGGGTGCATTTCACACGGCCACCCATTCTACTTTCCCTTGTGTTATTGACTCCTTTACTCTTTTCCCAACCCACAAAACCACACAACCACCAAAATTTAGAGAAAACTCAACACCAGTGACCACACACCCCCCACCAAAACAAAAAGCACTCTTAGTAGGTACTAAAGTTATCCGTAAAGTCACCTTCTGTTTCGTCCCCTACCCCCTCTTTGATTGGTATCCGCAAAGTAAGGAAATTTTATTAAATCTCAGTATGAAATGCTGAAACTCGGCATTAAATGCACAAGGTTCGATTCGAGAGTAATTATAGTATTTGTACAGGTACGAGCGGTGAAAATATCTGTGGCAGCAGTGAAGGCGCTCAGGGAAAAGGAAAGAGGGGATGAAACTCAGTTTACCACCAAAATTGGTGGAAAAACTAGTTTGGGTCCCAGTTATTTCGTTTTGTAAATTGTCATTCCCAGCATTTGATGCCCTATTATGCCGAAACTGGCCGTTCTCGCCCCCTAGTGGCATGACTTTACTGATAACTTTAATAAGTTAACTAGTGTTGGGCAACTCTTTGATTTTGTTATAACCTTCCAGTTCTGAGTTTTGAAAAATATTCAAAATTAAAAAGCCTCTTGAAGAATTCCCCAAAAGATCCCTTTATCCTTTTTTCTTTTTTTATGTGAAGCTTCGGTTTATCCTATTCTTTGAAAATATTTCTCTTATGTAGCTTGTAAAATTTTCTTCAAGCATAATTTTCAAGCAAAATTATTTTTTAAAATTTGTTGTAAACAACAAATAATAGATGATCTTGGGACCTATGCACCCATTGCACAAGAGCAATATTATGGACACAAACGCTTATGTTTTAGGTGTGAGTAAAGAAGACAGACCCAAACCCAATCTTAAATCCAAAGAAGATCCAAATAATGAGAGAAATCTTGAGAACTATATGAAATATGGTTTTTCAGAACTGTACTAGAGAAATGCCCCTCGGGCAGGCTCAAAACCGATGACCCAATTATCATCCAGGTAGTTTATTAATCTTTGAACACTAATACAAAAATAATAATTAAAAAGGAAAAAAATAATTTTAATTTGAATTTTTAACTTATAACTGGCTAATAATCAACAAACGATTATCACTCGATTATTTGATAACCTACCCTTATGCATAATTAGTGGTTATAACTTATTACCTAATTTTTTGATAACCTACTTGACGACTCAAAAAAATTGATGTTGATATTTCTAACCTAGGTGACAGTGTTTTTTTATTTAAAATATTAGTGATGTCAAAAAAATTGCAAAATTGGTCAAAATTATGCTAGGAAAACATTTTTTTCCAAAAATTTTGAGATTTTCTTGTCAATAAAAAGCAAAAATTCTCTCCAAAAAAAAACACTGTTATGTGATCCCAAAAAAATTCAAAAAATAACCTACCCAAATGGTTATTAAAAAAAATGCAATAACCGGCCAACACGGGAAAGGACCAAGGACCCAAGACAACAATCTACTACATACCTCCATGCAAAAACTCATTCAAACGCTTGCAATTGTCACTCAAGAGAGATTTCACTCTCGACCCTAAGGTTCTCAGGGTCAAGTGCTCTTGCAAATGTGCATGTAACAAGGTCACAAAGACCGGGTATTCCCTAGGGACGGTCCCTAACAAAAATGTCTACAAAATTCCAAATGATAATGATGTGGCAGAATCTCTCCCTAAATTGCTAAATTATGTCACATAATGGCCATTGGTCACACTTGGCTAAGGACCACCGGAGGTCCTCCTAATGGCCCTTACTTATGCACTACGTGGGGGATAGGGACCGTCCGCAAGTCGGTAAATCGGCCTTACACTTCCTAATTGAAGGTAACTAATAAGTTACCTTAAAGCTTTACATAAAATGAACAATTGACGTATGACACAACTATTTGCTATTTACATTATTACTACTAACAACGGTTAGCTCAAACCGGTGCAGTCCAGTGTTGGCCGGTTATGGAGAAAGAATCCGGTTATCAACTTGGTTATTGATAACCTATCAGCTGGTTATTTAATCAGGTTATTTCTTTGATAGTGAAACTGGCAACCGATGGGTCTGACTTTTGAATTTTTGATAACCTACTTGGCCGGTTAGCCAGACTTGGCCGGTTAAAAGAAATAACCGGCCAACACTGGTGCAGGCAAAGGAACTGAATGATTGATTACCTGCAGTTAACTTAACTATGTGGAAGTCACACAAGTTAACTTAATCACATGCCTTTTTTTAAACTGTAGATCAAGTCGTGCAGTTGAAAGGAAGTTAATTAGGTACCTCCTACATTTAACTGCGGCAGTAAAGCGTATAGAAGAAACTTAACCACCACCTGCAGTTAAGTGCGGCAGCAAAGCATGTAGAAGAAACTTAACCACCTACAGTTAACTGCGGTAGTAGCATGTAGAAGCAACTTAGCCACCTGCAGTTAACTGCGGAATGAAAAGCATGTTGAAGAAACTCAACTAGTAACTAACCTACAGTTAACTGCGGAAGTAAAGCATGTATAAGGAAGTTAAATACCCGCAGTTAAGTGCGGACGTTCATGTGCATGCAAACGGAACTTAATATTGCGTGGAGTTAACTGCGTAAGTCACGGATGTAAACAGAACTTAATTGCCTGCAGTTAACTGCGCCAGCCAGTCATGGATGTAAACAGACCGTAATTTGCCAGCAGTTAACTGCGCAAGTCACGGACGTAAACAGAACTTAATTACGATGCAGTTAAGTGTGGAAGTCGTAGGTGTTAAAGATGGAACTTACTAATTAAGCTAACAGTAGGTTAGTTAGTTAACTATGGAAGTTAATTCTGCAGTAATTTTAAAAATGGGGAAGCTTAATTCACTGCAGTTAACTTTTAGTATCCAACTAGTAACTAACTGCAGAAACAACACAGTAAACGACTAACTAGTCGGTGTAACTTCAACTGTTAGTGTAACTGGAAGGAAACTAACTGCGAAAGAGTCGAGACAAGGCGACGGCGGTCGCACTCACTCAGTGTTTGGAACGTGAAGAAGACGGTGGCGTTCCGAGTTCGAATCTCGTTAGCTTCCCCTTTTTTTTCAAAATTACAACTCGGTTTTGTTGCCCGTCGGCTTCGCCTTCGTCGCCGGTCTGAAATCAAACTTTCGTTTTGGTGGTTTTTGTGTTCTTCTCACTTCTAGGTTTGTTTATTTATTCATGTTTTTTTTCTGTTGGAATTCTTGTGTTTGTGTGTGTGCGTGTGTGTGAGAGAGAGAGAAGAGTCTTTTGTTACCAAGTTCTCTTTGGTCGTGGTGGTCTTAAGAACTCTGGTGTAGAACTCTCGTGTTGTTGTTGTTGTTTTTGTGTGAGGCGGTTTTGGTGTTTTTACGTGGGAGGAGGATCATGCCAGTCTCTCAGTTTGAAGAATCTGTCGTCGCCTTGAAGGCGTGTTGGTGTTGCTCCGCCGCCTCCTCCTCTTCCTCTTCCTCCTCCTCTTGTTGTATCGAAGTTGTCGAGTTTTGTTGTATACTTGAATCTGGCTTTATTGCAACTCCTCGATGACATGCGGTTTTGGTTTCTGACGAGCATGTCGCCGTTCAGGAATCTGCTTTAGCCTCGTCGTCGTCGTCAGATATAGAGAGAAAGTTTTGGTCGAAGGAAGGAGAGGAAGACTACTGCTGCTGCTGCTGTCCTCGATCTCGCGTGCAAACGTTTGGATCGAGAACCAGATTTGCAGCAAAGTAAGCTTTCTGTTTACCAGGGTTTGGATCGAGAGAGAGAGAGAGAGAGAGAACTTTTGTGGCGAGTTTTAATGGGCATTATCGTCGTTGTTCTCATTCTTCTTTTTCTTCTATTCTTTCTGGCAGCAGCCGCTTCTGGAAATCGATAGCTTCCGAGGTCTCTTCTCTCGGTTTTCGCTCTCCTCTGCTGTGTCGTCTGCGGTCATGGCAGTCTCCAAGAAACTCGCAAAGCTAGCGAAGAAGTGTCTGAGAGTGGGAAACGTGACAGAAGCAGCTTTACCGAAAGCGGCGTTGCTATCGTCGTCCTCGGGAGAGATTTGCTCGGATGGAAGTTGCCGACGCTCGCGGGGAGGTGGCGGCGGCGATGACGACGAGCCGTTGGATGTTCCTGCGGGCTGCCTCGCGGTTTACGTTGGGGAAGAGAGACGCAGATTTGTCATCGAGACTTGCTACTTGAAGAACCAAGTGTTCCGTGCTCTGCTTGCGAAATCCGAGGAAGAGTTCGGATTCGAGTTCGAGGGAGGCCTTCGAATTGCTTGCTGTCCTGATGTGTTTGAGCATTTCATGTGGTGGCTGGAAGGAGCTCCTGCACACTCGAGCTTGAAGTCGGAACCCTGGTGGTTGTAGCATAGCTGCTGCTGCTTCTGCACATTCGGATCAGCACCCGTCATTTTCTTCTTGTTTTCTTTTTTTCCCCAGCAGATCAGAATCTGGCAACGATGGGTATCAGCAATCCTTTCTTCAATCTGCATCCTCTCTCTGGTATCTTGCAACCTTCGATTCCACAGCAATGGGCGAAAGCAAACCCTCTACCTTGTCAGAGCCTGGCTACTCTTCAAGTCGGCCGACTTGTGTCCATGGCAGGATCAAAGATTTTCCTTCCCATGTTACTTCACTGCAAGAGTTCTTGCATGTGATGGATGGTGGAAGAAAAGGGTTGTGTGATGTTTTAGGGTTGTACTGTTTTGGATTTGCTTTTTGAAGAGGCTGCCTGCAAAGTGCCTTTCCTCAACAGCACAATGTGGAAGGAATTTCTAAAACTTTCAAGGCAGCCATTGTGCAACACTCAAGGATATCCATCCCTCTTCAAGAATTTTTCCTTTTTGCGTTTTTGAATCTTTTTTTCCCAGAGAAAATTCTAGTGTCATTACCACACCACTAGTATTGAACAAGCAAGGATTTCCTTGTGTTACAGAAAAAGGGGCATGTAAACAACCCTCAGTCAAGGGGTATGCCTCAGAATTCTTTGGTCCAATCTGGTCCATTTCTTTGGGCCTGATTTGGATATCCTGTAAACCCTACATTTTGTGTAATCTAAGTCTGAATTTGCCTTATGTTTGTCCTGGCTCATACTTGGTATTCTTTTATGACTTTTGTTGCTTAACTAGTGTACTACACAAAATGGTTTATCTTGTCAAGAGGGTTGATGTGTAAGGTGCAGTGAATAGAGAGGTGAGGGTGAGTAATTTATGTGAGTATGCAGGATCTCTTCGAACTTTCTTTTTTTATTGGATCTTGTCAATATGGAAAATTTTCATTTTAGAAATGGCCTGAGAAGTGGGGCCCCAAAAAATCATCTCAGGCAATAATAGTCGAGAGAGTTGAGTTATTTGGTAGCATGCCATGTGAAGAAATGGGAGAGAAAGAGAAATTACCAGTTTGTTGTATGGTGAAGAGGACATCAGCATTTGGTAACCATCCAACTCCCTATCTCTTGGTTTTCAGCCCTATTATACCCAATGCTGATTACAGTTTGCTTGAGTAGAAGTTGATTCTCTGTGTGAAATTCAGATCAAGAACTAAGCAGCAGTTCGAATGTTAAAAAGCTCAGAAATTTAGGAACTTTACAGTAATACAACAAAATCCAGTTCTGGGTATGCTCTTTTTTATGCAGATAAGGAATGGAGATGACTTTACCTAGGTGACTGCCCAATGTTGAACATCTTAACTCCTTGCATTGCTTATCAGATGCAAAAGAAAGAATATATCAATTCCATTAAACCCATATATAGTCCGACTTAGTTTGTAAGTTCTTATGCAATTACCCAAAACCAATGAAGAAGTGACATCAACAGCAGCAAAATTTTGGAGGCTCAATGTTCTCACTCATCGCTGCCAACTTGATCACTAGAGCTTGCCAAGGGTGAAATCAACTTTCTGGACTAGAAGCCAAATCATGACACAAAAGGTGCATACAAGCAGCTGCATCTGATGCTCAATTGTTGGAAGCTTAATGTGTGGTATAAGAGGTGACTGGGTTTCGAAATTCATGCTACTTCTGCACTTACTCGCTGTCATCTCCACTTGAGCTTTTCCTGTAACTACAATGTCTGCACTGACTTGCTGCATCTCCTCTAAAATGCTTCCAACATCACTGGTTCCAGGACACACATGGTTGGACAATGAACTGAAAATGAAGCAAAAAAAAAGATTGTGCTAACATTGACAATCATGCTGAATACCAGTATTAGGTCTTATAATTGAGAACACTCTAGGATGCACAAATAAACTCAGACCAAAAAAATTGTATGTGAAGAAGATGGACAAAATTCATGGGGTTGGTGCACTTGTCAAGGCTCCTGTACAAGACATTATTACATAGATCAGAAACCTTGATCCACAACACTTCATCATAGTCATTCCACCTTGCTGTAGGAAAGGTCGTTGATGGAGAATATAATAAGATGGGTCTCATATGGAAATGAGCACAAGTGACAACTGGAAGTGGATTTGCCTAGGCTTTGCAGAAAGGAGATTTTGATTTCATTCAGACAAACGGTATGCATCAAAGCACAAAGACCCAAAACAAGAGACTCATCATGCAATGGCTTTGCCCTTCATGGCAAGTTCAAACAAAAACATTTCAGATGATGGAATTGTGTAACATGGCTAGGACATGGTAGTGCAAAGTGAGTTTGTTCAACAATGCAACCAAGAGATCTATAGCTAGATCTCTAATTGGTCACACACTAATTGGATCCAAGTTCAAACCAAATTGTATCACAAATTATACACCAATGCATATTTTGTCAATAATATTCTTAAAGAGTCATTTGATGTCTATATAGTTTCTTGTTTTAAGTTTAAGTGCAAGGGCTTACCTAGCAATTAAGCTTATAATCGTCATGTTCCATCCAAGCTTTTCAACTACCTACTCTTTTGTTGGGGTTGTCCTATCCATTGATAACATGTTTTTCTCAATCTATTTTTAATTGATTCATTAATCAAATAGGTTTTCACCTTTTTGATGCACTCACAATATCAAGTGATCAAGACTCATCACTATAACAAAAGGTGTCCCTATATGCCAAGTGATTTCATTGGATTTTGAGTGAATTCACTAGTTATAGTGAACAAGGCCCAGTGAAGAAGCAATGAATTCACGGATTTCACTGGATTTTGAGTGAATTCACTAATTGTAATGAACAGGGATTAGTGAAGAAGCAATGAATTCATAAGCCTAGTGAACAAGGATTAGTGAATTGCACTCACATTTTGTAATAAGGCATGATGTTTTATGCAATGTTATTTTGCCTTAATTTGGTGTGGAATTAAATTTCTCAAGTTCAAGAATAAATATATTTGTGCCTCTTTTGTGAAATGATTTTTAAAAATTCAAATTTAATTTGCAACTTTATAATTGTTTTCATCGTTGATCCCACATAAGCAAAATTTATTTCCCATTGAACTTATACTCATCAAGTTACTACTAGCAAAACAATGCACATAAAAGTAAAAGCATCCATGATTTGAACCTTAGATATCCATTTTTCCTTTCCATTAAATTTTTTTTTCTTGTTTACACAAAACCAATTAATGATTTTTGCATATTTGAGTTGATAAAGATTGGGAAACTTCCAAAATGACTAGATTGGTAAGCATCATTACTTTTCATAAGCATATATCAAAGATTTTCCAAAAATGTGCACCTACCTTGTTGGAGACACAACCCTTAAATGGTTTAAAAATTCATTTGAAAATTTGGTCACAAGTTGAATTCTTTAAACATTAGGTTGAAAGTATAAAACCATGTGAAAGAATGAACAAGGGGACACAAAAGATGCAAAAAAGATAAAAATTGAAAAAAATCTAAATGTTTTCCATGGCAACTAAAAGCAAGTTTTAAAATATTATGTTAGGCTGATTCTTTTCCTCGACATCCAAGTTGTTGGTTTTCTTCCAATTCTAGTTGATAAAACATGCACAATTTAGATGTAATTTTATTTGATTTTCATGTTGTCTCATAATGTGGGCATGTTGATGTACATTTTTTGTTAGGTCTTGCTTCATAAAAGTGACTATTGCATTGGGGGTGTGGGGTTGAACATGCACTAATTCATCTTATTTAAATATATAGGGTTTTGCATTTTTTTAATCTTGTTTAGGTTAAGGTTACATTAATAGTTTATTTAGTTTCTTGTGGAGTTGTTAGAACTAAATATGCTATATATTTTTGTTGTTGGTTTTGTTTGAACGTTCATGGCATGGGAATGATTATTAATGTTTGAATTTATTTGTTCTAATCATTTTTGTGGCAATTATCATTTGCACATAGATCAATGTTGTTTAATTACAACATTTGTTCTTGGTTTAATTTTTGGTATTTTATTTTCTATTATTTGTTGATGTTTTGGATCTAGGTTGTATTATGTTTATAAGGTATTCATAAGTGACTTGTGTCCATATGGGGTAACATATTTCAACAACACAATTTGAAGAATTCATGTGTTCATTGTAAGTCTTTAGGTTCAAGGTCTCTTTTTTTGTTGGTTTTGTATGAACACATGCTCATTTTTGTTTTTTCTAAGTTTTTCAAAGTTTAATTGATATTATCATGTTCAATACCTAAATTGCTTTCACATGTGTGTGAATGGTGTTACAAGTATCAAATTCAAACATTTGGCTTGTTTCTTTTTGTGCATTATTTGTTTATGGTGGTGTTATTGTATGTTCAATTACAACTCTGGTTCCAACTATATTGAAATGAATGAAGGCATTACAATTATATCTTTTTCTTAAATCTAAAAAAAAGAGTTTAATATATTAGAAAAATTAAACAACCTTACCAATGTTGGGTGGTTATGAATAATGGTTAACAAGTCCTATTGGTTATCAACCCAAGTATGTGTCCACTTAACCATTGGAAGGGAAATTTCAAAAAACCAAGGGCATAAGGAACCCTAAATGGTTAGCCAAGCAAAGAACCTTGGGAATAAAAAATCCTCACTCTAAAAACTTTCAAAGGTTTTATCAAATGTTTGGGGTTGCAAAAAATGATCTTGGTTTTTTAAGCTTTTGTTGTTCTAAATTTATGAATTCCACTATGGCAATGCCACAATTTTAAACATTTTTTTTTCAATAATGAATGTCCATAATGAAACTTAAACCTTGAATGCAAAAATACCATGGATTCTATAATTTAAAACATGTATTGTAATACCTTTACCATTTCAACAATAGACTACCAAATAATGAATTAAATCTTAAATCTTAATTTTAGCATTTGATTTTTTAATTCTTAAAATTTCGATAGGTAATCGTCATAGACAATAATAAACATATTGTATTCAGTGTCATAATATAGTCAATGTGTCTAAACTGCTGCAAAACCTTGTCCTTGAAGGTTAGAAATTTGAACCTTAATAGTGAAAGGTCTAGTGTTCAAACCTTGACAATGGAATTTCAGCACAAATGATAAATAATTTTTCAAAATTTCAACAAAGTGAAAAATCATTTAATTTTTGCTGAAATGGTAAAAGTATTATGGTATCAAAACAATGACAATTTTTTTTTCATGCCATAAATAATACCCTATTAACCCTAAACCCTAAGTACCTTAAGTAACTTGGGGGCCCTTAAGTACACCTTTAAATACCCAAAGTAGTTTAAACATAAGAGTATAAAAACATGGTTTTATGATTAGACAATTACATTATGGTTAAATAACCTAAAATATTCATGCTTCAGGTAGAATAATCAAGAATAGCCTAAAATATGGTAGAATATTTTTAAATGCCTAAAAATGGCCTAGAAATAGCCTAGAATAAAATAGGCTAAAATAACCAAAAATAGCTTAAGGTTTATTAATTAAAAATAACCAAAAATAACATAAGGTGAAATAGCCAAAAATAACCTAGGGTAAGCTAAGACAACATAAATTAAAATAACCTAAGGTACAATAGCCTAAAATAAAATGTCCTAAAGTAGAAGAGTTTAAAATAGCCTAAGGTAGAAGAGTTTAGAATAGCCCTAAGGTAAAATAACCTAAAATGGCATCACAATATAATAACTTTAAATAACCTAAAGTAAAATAACCTTAAATAACCTAAGATAAAAATAGCCTAAAACATATTAAAATAGAAGAATTTAGAATACCCTAAAATAAAATAACCTAGGGTGGAAGAATTTGAAATAACTTAAAATAAAATAATTTAGAATATCCAACTATGTAATAACCTAAAATAATTTAAGATAAAACAACCTAAAATAACATCGAATAGCCAAAAATAACCTAGGGTGGAATGACTTAAAATAACCAAAGTTAACTTAAGGTTAATTAACTTAAAATAATCGAAAATAACCTAGGTGGAATAGGCTAGAATACTCAAAAATATCTTTAAATAACTTAAATAACTTAGTGTTAAATAATTTGAAATAACCTAAAGTAGAAAGTTTAAAACAACATGGGATAACCTAGCTTAAAATAACTTAAGTTAGTCTAGGGTAATTAGGTAACTAAAGTAAGTAGGCTAGGGTAAGGGACATAAGTAGGATAAGAAGAATTGTTCATAATGATGTGATTACAAAAATTATTAAATATTGTTAAAAACATGATGTCATGGTTACCTCCAATTCCATTTTTTGCAAAAACCCTTTGAACATTGGAAGTCTTCATAAAATAACCACCAAAGAACCCTACAATTTTTTTGAATTTATTCAACCAATTCTTAAATTAATTTTTTTGAAAATTATGGTTATATATCAAAATTGGTTTTCAAATTTTGATCTAGGTGTATGGAAAAGCACATATAAAACCTTTTATGCATTACACATTTAAGGTTGTGATGAACCAAGGCATTACCCAACACATATGTGCAAGCATGTTTGAAAATGAGCAAAAACTATGGTATAAAAATAAAATTTAACCCCTAATTACAAAGTTTTTTAATTGTTTTGTATGTTCAAAAGTGATGTGAAAATGTGACCAATTAGACATGATGTGACATTATTTTAGTGTGGTAGTTTGACATGTACACATGTTTTCTACATTACAAGTGCAATGGAAAAATCTCTATAGACTTTGGTTTTGAAGTCTGTACATTACAAAACATGAAACCTAGAAATTGGAGATTGAAAATACCATATTTGCATTTTTTCAATCAAAGTCAACTTTCAACCAAAAACTAAAAAAACAAATGTTAGTTTAACCAAGTCCTTGAATGTTTTAAATGATTAAAGAAAAGTGTGAAGATGTTACACCTTCATTTGGATTTTATTAATAATATTGACAATAGTGTTCTGATCCATTGCTACTGGGATAATTTTCTTCCATCATATAGCATCAATTTACACAACCTAAAAGAATTATATTCTTACCCAATTCAAGTGCACACCAACATTGCAATATTATTCATGACAACTAATGAGCAAACACACACATAAACAAAGCATGATCATGCAAAACAATCAGGAACACAAATTTCCAAACCATACATGTAGGTGTAAAAGACAAAAACTAGGTTGAAATATTATTTTACAAAGATAATCTTAAGGTAATATATTATACAAAGGAGTTTAACAAACAACAAACAACTTCATTTACTCAAATAAAGTTTTTAAAAAGTTGTCAATACCAAAGTTAAGGATTAATTAATGTGTCAAATCACTAGAAGAAAAATTATCTTTTGCAACTCGTCTTATGCAATTACATGTGTTTTATGCAACTAAAAAATGGCACATGCAATTGGTTATTAATTTCATGTGACACATGTAGTTACACAAGATAACTTGTTGCAAAAAACATTTTTTCTACTAATGTAAGATTTCATTATTCCTTACATTCCATAACATAATGTTTGTTGACAATCTCAGAAAAGTGAAAACATTTTACACATGGCACATGAACATTCATTACATATCCATGTTAGACTGCATTCACAATTTAATTACTTGAACGTATTTATGTCCTTTGGAAAAGATAAAACACATGATTGACTATCACCACCATAAGACAATAACTTGAAAACCTCACATCTTTGACTACAAGGCAACTTGGGGTGTTGCATGTGCTTCAACACTCACACATCAAACCAATTGGGAAGCCATTTTATTCCATGATTTCTTGCAAAGAATTCTTCACAACAATAATTTGATGACCTGATGGAATTTGAAAAAAAACATAGCTAGGATTACACAATGCGAAATTTGATTTTAATTTTTTGTAGTTAACAGTGGTGTCCTTGAAAATTGTGTGCCTTGTCACACCTTGCCATACATCAAAATGATATCCATCTTCACCTTCTACTGCACCATACTCACTTTACATTTCAACAAAAGTGAAAGTTGTACATCAATTCAAAAAATTTAGTTTACAGTTGATGGTTGAAGGATTCATCCTCTTCACATGCTTAATATTCATCTACAAATCATTAACATATGGGAGTCACATGAACCAGAAGCCTATGTTGTTTTGTGTTCACAAAGAAAGGGAAAACACCCCTACTAACAAGGATGAGGAAATAGATCCCTCATTTTACTACACAAAATTCAAGAAATTATACGTTTAAATGGAAGAAAATGCCAACATCCTTGAAAAAGAAAACACCTCTCCAAACACCAAAGACATTAATACATGACACCATTTACAAAAATAATTGTTCACAAGAATGTGTGGGGTGATTAGTTGCAATAGATGTGAAGAAAAATACTTGAAAATGTGGTTGAATATAGTAGGCGAAATTCTTCAACAAACTTTGAATGGTTGTCAATTTTCTTTTATCCAACCAACTAGAACAATTGTTGAACCAAAAAACTGCTTATTGCAGAAGAGGAATTCATTAAATCCAAGAGAGGAATAATGTCAAAAAGTCATTTATGCTTTTGAAAATCCTCCTCCTATGGTTGAAAAACTCTCCAAAATGGTACTTAACAAAATTCTTCACCTACAAATCATTTCAAAGTTAACAAATCTATTCTACAAGCTCTTGAATTTCCAAATTCTATGAAGAATCAAAATCTTTGTGAAAGGAAATACATTTGCAACTATTGTAGTGAAACAAAATTATGTTCATGAAGAATGACTATAGGAATATTTTTAACAACAATTGTTTTTTCTTTTGTCTTTTAAAAGAAACACCAAATTTCACATCTTGATGCAAATTTGATTCTAGATTGAGATCAAAATGATAGAACTAAGGTTGAGTATATAGTTGTATATCTTTTTCTCTTGTATGTTGTTACATTCACAAATGCATAAAGAATTTGTGGAATGTGAAAGTATGCAAACACACACTTTTGTTTCAATGAGTTTTTTTACTATGTCATTTGTGGCAACTAATGCTCTTTATACCAAATGGTTGAATTTTGTTTCATGGAAATGTTTTGATTAGGTGAAGTGATTAAAAATAGGTTCTTAAATCCTGTGAACATGATGATTATTAAGATTGGTAATTTTTTTTAAAAATAAGCTTGTGAAAGGAATGTATATACAACCTTACCAAAGAACATGATCCACAATAAATGCACATGTGTTTTGTATGTCATTATTTTGCACTATTTTTTTACAATTCTACATAGTTTGAATTTAGAAATTTAGCTTGTTGTTTTCATGTACAATGACTCAAGAGGATGACTTGGCATTTGATAATCACCATATTGTCATTCTCACATAATATTTTTTTGTAGCCTGATTATGAAATTGATGCAACATTTTCTTGTCCACCTTTCAACTTGTAATGTAAAAGGAGTAGTAATAATTTTTTACTATCTATTAGGTTGGAAATCTACCATGGACCCTAGTTGAACTCACAGAATATTGAAAAATCCAAAATTCATGGTAGTGCATATCACATATAACATGAATCATATTGAACTATGTAACCAATTCATATTTCTCCATCTTTTGTAGCTTCATATGAAAGTTGGATGTTGTAACACATGTTAGGGAATTTTTCATATTTTGTTTTAGTTTTTTTTCCAATTTCAAGGAAAATTGATTTCTTATGTTAATGAGTGAATGAAGGGCATGCCAAAAAAAATTAATGTTAACAAATTAAAAACACAACCATTAATTTTCTTACTTTGCTTTAGGAATAACAACTTAAACTTGGTTTTCATTTGGAAAAACATTTGAGTAGCAGAAAGATAAAGAAGTCTATAATGCAATATCAAAGACCTAAATTAAAATTCCTTGTTTTTAGGTCTAAATTTCACAAAAAAGATGGGTGGAATTTTGAAATAATGAAGCTAGATATTTGTATTTGACTATTATGAAGGGGATTTGACTTTAATTTCATGTGGTTTTAAAACAATGAAGAAGAAAAAGAAAAATTAAAGAAAAGATTGATGGATTTCCATAACTTTGAAACAATGAAATGGAATCCATAATCCACTAACTTGAAGCTAAAAAAACATGCTTATGACATCAAGAAATGTTTAAATGATGTGAGCCCTAACACAGAAGTCCTTTCCAATAACCAATTGGATGAGCTAGAATGATATGCATGTGAACTTGAAAAATGAGTGAAGAAATAATAAATCCATTTTCTTCAAGCTCTTCAAATGCTAGATTTGTAATTGCATACTAAAAAAATCATCACTAAAAATTCTCAGTTCTCAACCAATTTATTTACCCACCCAATTTACCAATTTATTTATTTTCATCATTATTGATTGATGTAAAGAATACATTGACAAAATGAACATTATGACCACCATATTACAAAACTTCTACAAATCAAATAAATGTGTGGAAGTTTAATGCATATAAAGTGATGTGTCTTACTTGTTTAAGTAACCTTTTCTTTTTTGTTAACAACATTGATATATAAGAAAAAACAACATTTAAGTTCGAGGTCACACCACACAATAATCATATGTTTTCCTAATTATCTAAATTGATATGGCTCTAGTTCATTTTTGCTAAAATATTTTTTGTTAATTTGGATTTCCTTTTTTATCCAAAAAATTATTACATTTTGTAATAATTATTATGGGGTTGTGGGGCTAAGAGGAAAACCACATTTCAAAATGGGGAATTACAACAAATTGAACTTCAACATAATATATTAACCACTACACATGCTTTTCATAAGCTTGAAATGTGGTGCAAGCTTTTTGAGAATGATCATAGTAAAGTTCCTTTCCTCTCTCAAAATATAATGCCCATCACATTTAATGCCTTTTCATTGGACATAATAATATCTCACCATATCATCAAAATTTTGGTAGTGGAAAAAATTTCTATAAATCTTAAAAACATATAAATGCATATTGATGCAATTAAGTTTTTAACAAGATTATGGTGTGTGCATAGTAGATGTAATGTTTCATAGAATCCATGTTAGAAGGTTGACAAGTACTACTAATACATTTTTTGTCTTCATCTACAACATAGAAAACTTCTTTAATGCAAAAATGTCAAACTTATGGAAAGGGCTAAGAAGAAGTTGTTTTGTCTAGCTAAAAAAACATGTAACTAACACATCCCTAGATGTAATCTATGCCCAATGAATGCCAATCATAACTATGTAACAATAATAATCTATAACAACCTAGCACCATGTTAAACCATCATAATCAACAAATCTTATTGTCAATTAGCAAAACACAAAACAAAGTCTTAAGATAATCCCATTTGTTATTCAATTGTTCTTGCAAGAGGTGTAAACAAAACCCTTAAAAACACCATGAAATAATAAAGGAAAGAGGTACACTATGTGCACTAAAACTTCAAAGGTCGATTCACAATAGTTTGAGACACATGAACACAAAGCACATGAATTTTGCACATTGATGGATGACATTTTTTTACCAAACCACATAAATCAATCTTACCAAACCACACAAAATCAAGAGTGAAAAGGTTCACTCAAATGCTACATTTGGTCATGTAGGGTGCTCGTTAATATGTTTTTTATGAAGTTGTTTTGAACATAGGTCTTCCAAAGATAATTGATATAATGAAAATGTCTAACACAAGAATCATTTAAATAAGAGAAGAAACAAACATTAGATGCACACTAGGAAAAAGCTTGAAAGAAAAAAATTGGGGTTGACAAATAACTAGTGTGAAAATCCAATTGTCTGAAAACTAAAAACACAACTATTTTGTTTTACTAAATCCTTGAAAACAACACATGTGAGAGGTCAATTATGTTGGATTGTTGCAATTTCAAGCACAAAATGCATCCACTTCATTGCTTTGTTATATTTGACAAAATACAAACTATTTTGTTGACAAATTTTCTTACAACAAGTTACACCCATTTCACAAAGCAAGCATAACAACAATTGGCTTTATGCAATACACAAAAGTGTTGTGACAATTTACACCCATTTGACAAAACAAAATGTTAACAAGTTTTTGGATTAGCATTAAATTTTGATAATCAAGGAATTTTGAATGTGCACAAAAACTAGGAGAAATTATAAAATGAAAACAAACTTAAACTTAAATCCCACCACATAAAATGATGATCTAAACCAAAGCAATCAAAAAACCACAAATTTTGCAACAAAATGTTCCAACAAATTACACCCATGTCTAATAAGTCAAAAATGTCATCAAAATTTTCAACATCTTGCACATGCACAAATGTTTTGTTGAAATGTTATAAACAAATTCTAAAAGGGAAAAAATTTGATGACATGACCCTAGCCTTGGTGTCACGACCAAAGCAGGGGCAAGAAAATGGAAGCAAGCTTGTTGAAAAGAGATTGTTGAGCATGAAAGGTAGTGAACTCATATTTTGAAAACAAATGTGTTTTGCATAAGTTGTTGCCATTTGAATGTTTAGGATAAAAATTGTTAAAATAATTCCCAACAATTCAAACCATCATTTGGGGACAAAATATTATTCAATTGAAGAGCTTTTAAAAGGGTTATGGCATTGAAAAACTCTTTACAAGAATTATGAGATAATTTATTCTCATGTTCAATTTGATTAAGTTATGTGAAAATTATGAGCTTCTAAATTCACAAACCAAGAAAAGAGTTTTAATTTCAAAAGAGACTTTGAAAACCTCAAAAAACATTTCATTTCAATGTAGACCTGATGCAAGGAATTACAAAATATATTATAAAAATGTGATGCTTCGTCTCAAATTCAAGTTATGAATAATATGTGACCTAAAATTGATTCATAATTACACTAACCATACTCTTTATTTAGTTCTACAACCAAAATTAAAGAGAAATGTCAATGAATTTCTCACTTGTCTTAATCTCATCCCAAAAAAATTCACACCTTTTTGTGATCAATTTGTCGTTATTCTATTAATGTTATTAAGATCAAAGGGGGAAATTTCAACCTTTTCATTATATTTTCAGATAATTATATAACAAATTATTCTACCCATAAGGATGAGATGACTTATATATATATATTTGTGGTAATCAAATCCATCAACAAATTTTATAAATGCATTAAAAGCTAACATAATTAAAATGAAAAAGATTTTTTGCCCAAAATTCTTATTCAACAATTGGCATGGAAGATGTTTTTTAAATCAAAATCCAAACACCAATCAAATCCATTGTTTTTTTTGTTTTTTTTGCAAAAAATGAATTCAAATTTCCATTCCAAAAGTTAGGCATGGCCTACCTGAGGTGGACATTAGTGGCTTTTTTTTGTTTTAGAAGATTTCAAAAATTTGGTGAAATTTAACCTACAAAATTAGGAAAATTACTTAAGTTACCAAAAAAAAAAATCCAAAATCTTCCCAATTTCTTTGTCAAATAATGGCAAAAAATTTCCATAAAAAAAAACACGAATGGACATACATAATAACCTATCTAAATTGCAATGCCATTAAACACAAGTTAATGACCTTTCAAGGAAAAAAAAAACAACATGCCAAAAAAGACATCTAATTTAAATATAAAGACCCATCAAAATATAATTGCTTAAGGTATATGGAAGACAATTATATGGTGTAAAGACCATTTAATACCCATCAACATGTTGCAAAATACGGTCATGCAATACAAAGGTGCATTCACACCTAATGTTAAAGTTAGTGCTAAGTGAAAATCTAGGTGGCATCTTAGGTGGCACCCAATTTTAAATGGGTGATTGTTTAATATTAATTGAATGTTAACTTAACATAAAATCTTCATGGTAAATAGGTTTAGGTCCTAAATGACGAACTTGGTGTTAGGGGGGCTTAATATTAGAGTCCTTAAACACCAAGTGTGAATGCACCTTAAGGTCTTGAAAATATTGTAAGGTGAGTGTATTTTGAAACCCTGTACCTATGGTGCAACCTACGACCCTTCCAAATTTGTTAAGGACCCAGCCAAGTTGTCATATAAATCTTTGATGGGTTCCTATTTCCTAACAAAAGGAAGCCAGCTTAAGGCCAACTTAGCATAACCCTTGGTTAAAGGTCGAAAACGACCCTATTTAGGGACGCTTTGATGCTGAGGCGAATTTAGGGACCTCCAGTTTAGGGCCGCTTTGTAACCCTTTGGCTACGCCTTGCCTTGCTTCCTTTCTTTTGCATTTTGTGAGCATTTGTCGTTGCGCGGGGAGAGAGCTCGCGCCCAAAATGGTGCAAGCCGATGCTACGAAGGCGAAGCTCGGGAAAGGGAGCGCTCGCGATGCGACGCTCAAGCTAAGTAAGTTTTGCTTGATGTCTTTCTTTGGCCGGTCTCCTCATTTCCGTCGTCGTTGAAACCTTTCCTTTGCAGCTTTTGTTTGTGTAAGTAGCCGGGATGTAAGAGTGTTTTCTCAAGGTTGCTGGCCTACTGTTGTTGCACGGAATCTTCTTTCTTCCCTTCCGTCTGGAACTGTTTCGTTTCAGTCTCGTCTTTTTTTTTCTCTTTCCCTGTCGGTTTTCTCGTTTTCTCCTCCTCCCTGACACCTCTCTCTCTCTCTCTCTCTCTCTCTCTCTCTCTCTCTCTCTCTCTCTCTCTCTCTCTCTCTCTCTCTTTTCCTGTCTTTGTTTCTTTCGTTATTTATTGGCTTGCGCTTGTGTATCCGAGATTTTCTCTTGTCGCCGTAGTGAGTAGTGATATGATGTGCTTTTCTTTCAGAATCTCCTGCCGAATTTTTCGCGGAGAATAAGAACATCGCTGGATTTGACAATGTGAGAGCACCTACCTTCCCCCCTAACTCCTCGCACTCCCCTGAGGTGCCCAGAAGAATCATTTAGTGTCTTGCATAGAGATCAGTTTCTTTCTACAATTAATTAATATGAGCTTCAACTCTTGTTTGGTTCAAACAGTGCATGCTTGGCTTAAGACTGTTTTGTTTTGGTTTCATTGTTGTGTGCAACAGCCTGGGAAGAGTTTGTACACAACAGTTCGGGAACTGGTGGAAAATGCTCTTGATTCCTCAGAGTCCATAGCTGAGCTTCCTGTTATTGAAGTCACAATGTAAGAAAAATCAAACTGATGCTTACTGCACACTATCCTTATTACTCTCATTTCATGTTGCATCCCACTCTGCTTCAAAATGGCTTCTTCTCTTTGCAATTTTGGGATTCAGCAATATGTCCCAACAATCCAACAAGGTTGACAATTTTTGACAAGTATTCTCAGCCAGAATATGCAGGTATTCACATGTGGATTCATTTTCCTCATGTGGATCCCAACACTTTCAGATTCTGTGAAGATTAAGTAGTCAATAAGTCAGTACTCATGGCAGCTCATCACTGCTATTCTTGATGAAGATGATGATGGTCTCACACTTTGTGTATGGCTCTCATAAGGTTATCAGTGGTTATGAGTGTATACTCATTGTCATGTTACTGTCACATTGTTGTTATGGAGACTTCTCTGCAATTACATACATATGTATACAGTCAATAGTCATTTTTATAGGTTGTCAGGGTTTTGGAGACCCAAGATCTCTTCAAAGCTGAAGTTCTGAGCTTAATTTCTCTGCTGAAATACCATGGTTACTCTTCACAGTTTCTTTCAAATTGGACCAGAGGTTTGCTTAACAAAGAAGGAGTTCCTCTGTTTGGTTTTCTGGCCTTGGAATTTCTCAAAAATGGTCATTTCAAAGGCTTCTTAATTCTAATTGTGGAGCTTTCTGAAGGCCACTTTGTCCTCTACAGATCTTGCTCTCAAACTTGTCCATGTTGTTTCTCTTTTTTCTTCCTCCTTCCTTGGGTTATTTTTTTTCCTTTTCTTGACTTTGACTTTTTCTTTGTTCTCTTTCTCTGTTTTCTTGTGTTCCTCTTGCTTCTTCAGTTTTTTTTGGTCTTCTCCTTGTCTTTTAGGTGTATTAGGTTTTGTTGAGCCACCCAGCATCATGACTGAGTTTCCCCATTACTGTTGGTCTTATTACAGAAATTGAGTTTGTTGGTTAATGATGATATTCCACCCATTGCTAGGAGCTGATGAAGTCAGTGGGGATGTTGTGGTAGGTGATCAATTCCATAACTGTTGCTATTGAAGGTCCATGAACATGTGTATGGCTGTCACTGTCATTCAGACCCCTATTCAGTTTTGTTTCAGTCTTGTTTTCTCTTTTGTTTGGGGTTGGGTTTCCTTTTTCTCATAGTTGCTGAATGGTCGCTGTTATGTTGTCAGATCTGAAATATCCATAAGCTTATTGTTGGTTCATCTCTCAACTCTTTTCAGGTTGTAAGTATGGAGAGATTCTCAATACTTATCAAGGTATTTCTGTTGTATACCATTCTGTTGGCTATTCATAGTTGCAGCTACAAGGCTACCATTGAGTGCAGCTATCTGGTCCCATGTATGGCAGGACCTGATTCTTCCTTCTCATCTGCTGTGCAGTGAGGAGATCAGCAGGTCTGCATTCAATGCACTCATTGGACTTGTTGATCGGGAGCGTGTTGATGCTGCTCTGTATGATGACTTTGAGTCTGACAAGGCAAAGGAAGTAAGAGATTCAGTGCTTCTGCTTAATTGATCCAGAGATGTAAACTTATCAACCTACTTTGGATTCTTTCAATGAGATGGGATTTTAAGCTCACTAGCCCAACATCAATTTTAACAATCCCCCAACTGCTAAAATTATGGTGCTTTAAACCTTGTTCAGGCTTGAGGTATGGATGTCACTTACCTCTCTCTGCATGCAGAAAAGGCTTGCCAAAGAGGCACGGGATCAATTGAAGCAAGCCAAGGCTTTAGCTGCAGGGAAAAAGGTCAAGGAAGCTATTGCTTCAAAGATTGGTAAAGGCAGGGGTGACACATCGTTCTTCAAGGTCACCTGTAAGGTACAGCAAAGCTCATAGCTGCAGTTGAGCCTCTACTGAAGTTTGCCTGACAAGGGATTATAAATTATTCCATTTTTTTGTATTTCCAAGATCACAACTTCCCTGATTGCACTTAAGAGCTAGAATAAGGATTCTCACTAATGTGCTGAATGTGTGCAGGACAATGGGAAAGGCATGCCACATGATGATATTCCAAACATGCTTGGCAGAGGTCAGTATGTTAGTGAGAGATGTGCCTATCTGGACTCTGATATTTGAAATTAGGAGACCTTGTGATTGGGGTTTGAAGAGGTAGGTTGACTCGTTCAATTAGTGGACATTGTTTGTAGGTCATCACACTTTTGGATGTACTTATGCTGGTGGGGTATCTTGTCCTGAAAATTTTGTCCTCATTGGATCATATATTGGTGGTACAGTGCTGTCTGGAACAAAGTACGGGTTGAAGCAGACCCGTGGGAAATTTGGATTAGGCGCCAAAATGGTAAGCTAATTGCTGTGTGTATATTTATGGCAACAAGTGTTTTTGTATGCCAAAGTTTCTAAAATTAGTAACTTGTATTTGTAGGGAGTAATCTTGACTAGTCACTGCCATTCATGATAAAGGTGATGATCTGCTACTTTGTGAGTCACACTCACAAGATAATGACCCCTCATTCTTTTGCTGTATGTTCTGGATTGACCGGAACTGACATGCATTCATTTGGTTATTTGCATGTTTTTTGTGGAGTTTGTCTCGGCAATGACATTCATATATTTTTTGTTTTCAGCAATGTCGCAATGCATCAATATTCTTAGCCTGTTTTGTCACTATTGTTTGATGGTCCAAACATCCAGGCACTGATCTGGTCAAAGATGAGCACTGGATTGCCTATTGACATTTGGAGTGCCACCAAAAATCAAAACTTTATTTCTTTCTGCCGGCTTGATATCAACATTCACAAGTAAGCTGTAATAACTGTTGATTGGCATCAGAGAGTTCTTAACATATAGGCCTTATGTTTGCATGTGCATCTCTATCTTTCAGGTTTTGCTTGTCCCCATGAAAGGTTCTATGTCTGTAATCCAGCCGGTACCTCTACAACCATGAAAATTGCAGTGACTTTCAGAAATGGCAGATCACTGTAGAATGCTTGAGTGGTGGGTACTTATCCATGGTTCAAAAATCAATGGCCTGTCACAGAAACATTCCCAACATTCATATCCATGAGAAGCGAAGCAACACAGAGGGGTGGCGAGGAGCTGAACTTCAGGTCACTATAGAAGGCAACTGGACAACCTATCGTGTAAGCATGTACTTTGAGATGAAGTTAACCTGCAAACTGTTTAATGTCCACTGTGCTAGGTTCATGAATGATCAGTATCATATTGTTTGGCTGTAGAATACAAGGCTATTTTTATGGATATATGCTGTTGATTCTGGTTACAGTCAAAGATTATCAGCTACATGCGGCAGATGGCAATCATCACCCCATATGCTCAGTTCCTCTTCTGCTATATTGGTCCAACACCTGAGTGAGTGATTCATTTCCTCAATATTGTTTGAGAATTCAGTGCAGTCTCCTTCATGTGCTTCATTCACAAGTGTTTCTGATTCCCTTTTCTCTCCCTTCAATTCTGACACATTTGGGTTTTTACCATAGGCAGTCTAGAGTTGCTGAAACTCCTTAGAATGGGTGGCACCATGTGATTGTTTTCTGAATTGCAATTAGCCACTTGTGCAGCAAGAACATGACAATACGATTTGCAAGGCGCACAGATGTGATGCCCCCTATTCCTGAAGAGACCAAGTACCATCCCTCAGCAGTAGATCTTTTGCTTGTGAAACGACTGATTGCAGACACAACAAAGCAAGATCTGTTCCATTTTTTGCAACATGAGTTTATCAGTATCAACAAGTCATATGCTGATCGCCTTATCGGTACAGAACCTACTCTGAAAGCTGGACTTAACAGTATATGCTGATACACACTGTTATGGGGTGCTTCCTATCTTTTCCTGAGTTTGATGCTACTTTCTTTGGTAGACACAGCAGTTAGACATGCCCTTTCATTCTTGCACCAGATAATCAGTTTTAATAGTTTGCTGGTGTCAAGTCTAGGTGAAATGGGGCCAGAGTTCTCTCCCAAAATGCCTGTGAAGTCTCTGAGTGATGAGCAGATTGTACGAATACATCAGCTGTTCCGCCAGGCGAAGTTTGATGATCCAACTGGTGATGTATGTCCTCCATTCTTCAGTATTCTGCTGCAGTAGCCAGTTGACTGGCCAGTACCATATCCCTCTGGCGCCAAGTTGCCTGGAACTGGAGGTTGCATCTTGCATATGATGAGAACTCTGATCAGTAGGTCTTTTGTGAGATTACTTTTGTTTCTGAGTCAGTTCATTGTTCTGCAGTGCCTTCTAGATCATGTTTTGTGGCAGCTGTTTTCAGTAACTTGCTCTTTGAAGTTAAACTCCTCTTCTGACTTGCAATTCGTGCTTCTGCAGTGCCTAAGCCCCGCAGGAGAGTATAACCTACGTCTAGGTATCATGAAAGAGCTGCGTCCTGATATGGTTGCAACTTATGAGGGCAGGTAATTTCATCCCAAGTGTTTCTGGGTTGATATCACCACCCGGTTATGCTAAATGTTACGTGTGAGTTATGCTGGTAGTCAGTTTGTAAACTGGTTCTGCAACATGTGGTAATCTAGGGGCTTCTGAATCATTGGGGGAAGAATGGGCAATGTGGCTGCCACCACATTGGAAATCAGGTTCCAGAACTCAGTTACTCTTTGTTGGCAGTCTATGGGAGGATCATTCTTCTGAAGCATGCATCCAGAGATGCCACAATTTTCTTGATCGTTTGACATGAGGGAATTTCCTGGCAAAAATAACAACTCCCTTACAATGGCACTGATGTAGGTTAGTGTAGGTGCAAGTTGTGAAAATACCTCAAGGGCAAGTCAAGAAGCAATTGGACTAAATAAATCACAGACATTTACACTCATCCCTCTGATGTCATTTAAGGTGTCAAGCTCTGCACCTTGTTGAAATTACTCTAAGATATTTCTACCCACAGCTTTCCAGATAGTTCCCTAGAGAATTTGAAGAGCAGGGCCACAGCCATGTTGAAGTTCACAGGGTCTGATGATATTTGATTACCATCCAAAGGACTATAATACTGAGTACAGATTTTCTCACAAGGCAAATTGAAATGAAAGCAGCTATCTTCATGCTTGGAAGTTCAATTTCTAATGTTTGTGTTTAAAGTTCTTCTTAAGAGAACTAGAGGGTTGGTTCTTAAAGAAAAATTCCTGTTTGGAATTTCCACTTTTGGCATTTTCAGAATGATTTTGCTTCGGGTCATGTAAGTGGGGAGCTTCCTGTAAGCCCACTTGTTC
>Ga0116229_10003774_pt1 | contig 24927 bp, 16 predicted proteins | sample S1TSphgellanicum_3_FD_87313 | JGI IMG/M metagenome (GOLD analysis project Ga0116229, IMG submission 87313) | Host-associated microbial communities from peat moss isolated from Minnesota, USA - S1T2_Fc - Sphagnum magellanicum MG | ecosystem: Host-associated > Plants > Peat moss > Unclassified... | reverse complement strand
GACCTGTTGGAACCAGTGTTGGCTGGGTTCGGGTTTTTTGCCCAGTTCGGGTCTAGGTCCGGGTCTAGGTCCGGGTCTAAGAACCGGACCCATTGAGTTTACATGGAACAAGGCCCGCCATGGAACTTGACTTGTCTGGTCTAAATTAAACTGGACTCGCCATGGAACTGAACCTGTCGAGTCTAAGCTAGACCCCCGCCATGGAACTGAACCTGTCAGGTTTAGATTAAGCCAAACCCACCATGGAACTAGACCTTCCGAGTCTAGATGGAACAAGACCCTAAACCCTAAAACTCAGACCCATAGGGTCTTAAGAATGTTTGGACAAGTTTGGGTCATAGAAGCTAGGACCTTAGTTTAAATAGGAATTAGGGTGTTTGGTTTCTTTGTTTCTATGGTCTTTAACTTTTAGGGTTCATTGTTTGAACCCAAACCTAGCCAACATCGTTCATTTTGCATCTTCTTTCTTTGCTTCTTTTATTGCACATTTTTTTTATTATGTGCCAAACCTTCATGTTTTCAAATGATTCATTTTTAAGTGAGAAGCTACAACATTGGAGAGATTGTTGTTTTACATGCATCTTGAGTAGGTACCATTCTTGAGTGCGTACCGTTTGAAAAAAAAAAAAAAGGTCTATGGCATCAACTTACTTTATATATATTTTCATTTATGGTGATTGAAAGCCTCCATAAGCACTTCATTTTTTATATTTTGTATTTGATTTTTCTTTTTGAAATTTTGCTAGTAAAAAAAAGGGCTGATTTGGATCGTCACCCCCAAGTACTTCGCCAAGTATACATTAACAATTCACAAAAATGTTTAATTGTATGTTGACTTGAACATGTTGCATATCATGGTCCCAAAATTTTATAGAGATCTTTGTTTATGCATATTTGCTATTTAAAGGTATGAAAATGATTTCATTACTTTTTTATGTTCATGTATATTGAGCAATTATCATTTGTTTCAATGATTGTTGGCCTATGTTGGCCTTGGTAAATTGCAGCATAGCCTTCTTTTAGTTCAAGAAATAATCTACTCAATGTTGTGTTGGGTTGGTTACAAAAAATTTAATCCACTATTTAATTTGGTTTTTTATAAGCATGGCTAAAGCCAATGGCAACAATAATGTGTCATTATCTAATATTGAAGATGAAATTTACATGTCAGTAACAAACTAGGGTATAGGTGCTAGTACAAAAGACGATTTCAAATTTAAAAGATGAGAATGTGTGGCAAGCATTGGTTCCCCAACTTTGGCAAAATTTTAAAAATTGGTCTATCCATAAATGGACAACACCATATTGGGCATTTTTTATGATTAATGATGGTAGTAAGGTTAATTTTAAAGTCATGTAATTGATGTGCTACATCTTGTGTCATTCTGGTGGCAACATCCTTAATCATCGTAGTTCAAGTGGATGGCCTGGAATCATCTCATATGACAAGAGACATGGAACCACATCAATGGAAACACATGTAAGTGTCCAACATCTTCAAGAACTCGCAAAATGGCATGTTGACATTAAACAAAACAAAGTTTTGGATGGTGGGCACCAAGTAGTTAAAAAGAGGACACGTCCAAGCCCTTCTTCCATCGTAGAGTTTTTTGAGTTCAACAAAGCCATATCAACAGAATGACTCTACACAATGAGCATTCTTAGAGGATTTAACACTTTACATAGCTAAAGGTCATCGTCTTTTATCAATTGTTGAGGATGCATGGCTGAAACACATGTTGTTATGACAATGCAAGAAGGTGTTATTTCCATTTAGACACCAATTGGTGTATGATGTGTTGCCTAGCACGGTCACCAAAACCATGGAAAAGTGGGTGAACCCAAAACTAGCTTAACGTACTATGCGCATATCAACCTTTGATTTATGGATGTCACAAGGTGAAAACGACACTTTGCTCTTGTAATTTCATTTATAAATGCATGGTGATAGTCTTGTCATGTCACAATGGGGTTGTTCATAGTTGATAGTACTATGGGTGCTACAATGGCTTAACAAATGAAACCTTTGTTAGGAAAGTTTAGGCTTCTTAACAAAATCATTGCATTTGTGAAGGATGAAGAAACTAATCTAACAACAATGACTACAACATTGAAAAACATTTTGTCATGTCACATATTGGATTTGCTAGCTCCATTTGCTCAGACATGTTTGGGCCATGTTATGTCAAAAACAACCTAATATGCCATGGATGATAGTAAGGTTTGTTAAGGTTTCTAGGAAGCTAGCTTGAAATCTACTCAAACAAAGTTGTAAACAATTGTTACATGGACAAAAAAATTAGGCAAAGGTGGCAGAGAGTGGAAGGCAACATGCATGGATGTTCAACTTTGACCAAGAGAACTAAAGACACAAGTCAAAACTAGGTTTGCATCATGTGTCATTTTATTCCAAGAAACCCTTGAATACATGATGTAATCAACTTGTGTTATGGACATCAAGCAATTCATTTGTAGGCATGGGTGTTGGATGGTTAGACTTGGGCAACAACAAGGATAATGATTGACACTTTGTTGCAAGTGGTGAATCAGTGCATCTTGAACCAATCCAATGACTTTTGGTTATTGTTAGATGCATTAGTTGCCGCTTTACCTTTGTTCATGACATGAAACATGCTATGGAGGCCCATTCTTAGCCTTTGGTCCATGGTGATTTTGACTCAGAGTTTCAATGTGTGAAGCTTCATATGATGGGCCAAGTGATCAAGGTTTTGACACCTTTCCTTGGCTTTGTAGAAGCCTACTCACCATCAAAAGCACACAACATGATGGCAACCATGTTGAACCCACGTCATAAGACCATGAAGGTGATAAGAGAGTACATTGGTGATTTTCAGGCTTCTTCCATTGTTGAAGAATATGACAGGAAAATGGTGTTGCCACAACTTATCTAAGTTAACAAACATTTGAACTCGACAAGTGATATTCCTCCTAATTTGTTGTTTTAATAGATGATGATGATATTTTTTTGGAATGGGTGTTTCAAATGATGATGCAAATGCACAACTTGTTGAAAAATGAGTTGAGGTTGTTTTAGTGTTTATAGGGAAATCGTAAGGACAATGAAAATTCATTGGTGGAGTGGTTACACATGATAGCCAATTCTCGCATGTTGCATTCTTGGCTCGTCAAATCCTGGGGATTGTGGGGTCCCAAATTGAGACCGAATGGATCTTCAGCCTTGCATGAGTCATCATTAACTTGCAATGGTCTAGGCTTGGAATAGAAAATCTAGACCAACTAATTATGATAACCCAAAATTGGCCTGCTGATGCACATGTGGGTTGTGAAGGGAGGCGAAAAGTTTCATCTTTGAGTGATTTCATTGAAGTTGAGGATGTGTTGCTAGAAGACAACAAAAAACTCATCTTTGATTTTGGGTTTTTTTAAGAAGAAAATTATTGATTTGTTGTTTATATTTGAGCTCCAATTGCATAAATGAATAAATGTTGCTGGTTTTTAAAAAAAATAAAATCACCTTGTTTGCTTCATCTACTTAGAATTTTGGTAGTTTTTGTCCTTGGGTTGGTGCCAAAAAAATTGCAAGTGACATTTGAGAAATGTGGTACCTGTAATGAAATATAGTTGGAGTTTAAGGTTCAACAACTTTGCAAACAGTTATATTAAAACATAACCCAAGTACTTTACATACCCTAAACAAGCTCTCATTTTTGGATGTGCAATTGATGAATATGCTTCAATTTATTAGTGAATTATTTACACTAGAACTGGGCCTGGGTTGAACCTGGAACCGAAGGGCCTTATAAAAGTTATACCCATTGGAAGGTCTTGGAAAAAAAATTAAACCCAGACCTTTTGGATCCACTAAAAACCAAAAACCAGCCAAGACTGGTTGGAATTCTATTGTCTAACTATGGCAATTTCAAAAGAAAAAGAAACCCTTCAAAACTTGGTGACCTTCATACATTTTGTCCATAAAAATCCTTTGTATGAATTTCATTAGATTTTTTTTGGGGTCAATAATTGGTGAAAATTTGGCCCCCCAAAAAAATCTAGTGAACATGTTTTTCTACATATGATAATACCTTTTCAATTTGGCACTTGAGTGTTGGATAATTATTTTATTTTTCAAAATCCACTTTGGTAAAAAAAAAAACAATTATGAAATTTCAACAATAAATATAGGAAGCTTCTTTGGCAAGTTTTCTAAACTTTGAATCTTTAACATAATGAGACCTTTTATACCAATTTTTATTGCTTCTTTTTGCAAAATTGGGAGGATATAATGTTCCACCAAATCATAAGGTAAAAGAAATGTTGTCAATTATTGAATACTTGCTCTCCAATGGTGGGTTAGCCTAAAGCAAGAAGCTCTTAGGTTTCCACCGAAATTTATATTTTTCCCTTCTTTCATAATTTTAAAAAATTTCAACATTTCAAACAAATGATTTCTAAAAAATCCAATGACAAGAATTTCGAGGAATTGGTATATGGGTGATTTTCTATAATTTTTCATAGGCTCCTTATTGATTTTGCATAATTCTTTGTATGGTTGTCCCTAGACAATTCCAAACACATTTTCAAATATAATTACCTCGTTTCCAAGCCTAACTATTTCACTTTCTTTTTAAAAACTATCTTTTATCCTTATGACTATCTCACTTCTTATAACTATTTCATCCCTTTCCTTACGCACCAACATGGATATGAAAAAACAATCATATCCATGATATTTATATTAATTGAAACTAAATTTGACATTGATATAAATAATGATAAATTATTGATAATCATCTGAGAACCTAATACAAAAAAAATTGTCACTAGTAATGCGTAGTGTGTAGCAACATGGAGCCGAAGTTCACCATTAACAAGAATAATTTTAGTGACGAGTAATTGAAACTAGTATATGGGGGATTTTTTGAAATCCTTTGTATGATCATCCATGGACCATTTCAAAAATAATTACGTCATTTTCAAGCCTAACTACTTCATTTCTTCTTTAATAATTACTTACTTATTTTATTAATTTTAAAAAATAACTACCTCCATTTTATAACCACCTCACTCTTTTTCCTTATCCACCAACATGAATATGAAAAAACAAATTAACAGGTGTCAGGGGATGTCCATGAAATGAATATATATATATAATTAAATTAAATTAAACATTGACATAAATAATGATGAATTATTGAAAACCATATGAAAACATAAGAAAGAAAAAAAAAAAAAAAAAGTTGATTGAAAGACATTTCCGTGCTATTTATACCCGGTGATGCACCCAAGTTAGTGGCACTCAGCCAATCCCACGTGGCCCAAAATAGTGGAGATGAGTTACGGGTTCATAGCCGGTTCCTCCGTAGAAATTGGTGATGTGGCATCACCTCATTGGCATAGAGGTCACAGGTTACAACCCATATCCGCTGTGTACTGGGTAGGCCGGATGGGCGCAGGAGGGTTATGGCAACAGTGACAACGGCATGCATCCCAAACGTTGATGTAGTCATCAGTTACGGGCAGGTGAAATCCTGTCCGTCAAGTCACCGGTTATGTCCCATACACAGCTCAAGCAGGCTGGTTATGGGAAAAAGTCTTGCTGCTCACTCGGCTCGACTTTTTCAAATAACCGGCTTGCTCGAGCCGGTTACGTAGTCCTAACCCGTTTGCATCCACCCACTGGGATTCTGCCACGTGGCCCAAGAACCCGTCACGGGTTCAAGTGAGCCCAGTAGGACAAGTTGCCATTATGTCAGGTGGCAATGGGTCATTCCAGGGCAAGTTCAAGAGCTATCCTGACCGTCGATTTCACATCTCTGCAGTTGCGGTTATTGTACGCTGCCATGGTAGTTGTGAGAGAATCTGGACGCTCTGATTGGCTGTCAGGTCACAAGTTACAACCCCATCACCACCCTGGGTTCTCGTTGGCCCCATGTTTCTGTAACCTTTCAGTGCTTGGATGAAGAATGTCATAATCACTCTCTGCTTGGATGGAAAGACAATGGTCATTCATCCTCATAATCGGCAGAATTTGTCAAAATATTTATTTATTAAAAAAGGAAAAAAAGAAGAAGAGAAGGTCCAGAGTCCCAGACTCCATCAGCCCCTGTTTTTAAAATATTTTTAAATATTTGACAACTAAAGAATAATATTTAGAAAAAAGATACACGAACATTGTAAAGAAAAATGTCACAATTGGACGAATTTGTCAAAATATTTCTTTTGAAAAAAAAAAGAAAAAGAAGAGGTCCAGAACTTCATCAGCCTTGTTTTTTTTTTTTAATATTTCAAGATTTTTTACAGCTAAAAAGATATTTAGAAAAAGATACACAAACATTGTAAAGAAAAATGTGATAGACTGCTTGAGGACCTTTGTTTTTGTTTTTCTTTTTTCTGGTGAAATTTCGCTATTTTTCTACAAAGAAATAGGGGAAATATTTGCAAAAATTTGTTTTTTTATTGTAAATTCGAGTAATTTTTGCTAATTTTCGCCCAAATTTCGATATGAAAAATATTTATTAAATAACTGGTTGTGACTGGTGAGTGAGATTCTCCAAAATTTCGACCTAATTTTTTCTTCTTCTTTTTTTTTTTTTTTGACATTCCTTTTTTATAATTAATTTTTGATATTTTAAAAAATATTTTTTGCAAAATGGCAAAAATTAGTCACCCAAAAAAAACCCCCTTTCATGAAGGGAAACCAGAAATAATAATAATAATAATAATAAAATAGATTTAATATCTGTTTATATATTACATAACTATTTGGTTAAATAGATAATATGAGAATCGATATTCTCCTCTCACCTCGACCCGACCCGACCCGACCCGACCCGGGCCCATCCTTCCTTCACATTCCTCCTCGTCTGAAGGTTGTCGCCATTGCGTCTGTCTCCAAGTGCACGGTTGCGGTGGAAGTTTCTTTCTCAGCGATTGCGCGCAGGCACAGGATGAAGAACTCCAAGCGCGTTGCAATCGTCACGGGCTCCAACACAGGCATTGGCAGGTAAATCTCAGATTCGTGTGTGTGTGTGTGTGTGTGTGTGTGTGTTTGGCTGGATTCTAGGATCTGCAATCGCTCTGTAGTCGCGCTTTTTGTGATCCGCGAGAGAGACACACACACAGTGAGAAGAAAAAGAGTCAAATGATGTAAGTAGAACGAGTCGCTTTGATTTAGATCTCGGTAGTGGAACCGGGGAAAAATGTTAATGGACGTATTGTTCTGGTGAGTATAAATGCTTGTATAGTTTGGTGTGTGTGTGTTGCTCGATGTTGAGACGATCCTGGTGGCACGCCAGTCCTGTTATCTATCTGAAGGGGCGTGGTTCGCTCTCGCTGTTTTGCGGAAGTAATAAAGTTCTGTGCCAGGTGCAAGGGAATTGTCGTCCGCGGTTTTTCATTTGATATTTTGTACGAGATTTCTTTCGTAGTCTTTATGTCCGACTTACTGTCTTCCCGGGGAATCATCATCGGGAATGCTATTCTTCTTTCACTTTCAACTGGATCGATTCTGTGGCTGTGCGCATTTTCGCAATTGATTTTGAGCTTTCTTTGATTCCTCCTGGAAGCTCAAACTTCAATTCCTTCCGGTAATCGCAAGCTATCTGTGTCAGTAATCTATCTGTAACCGTGTTGTTAGACTGCTGCTTCCATGGTTTTATTACTAGCAAACCGAGGTGGAGCTTCTCATCATGCCGAATAGTGAAACTCATAGTGAATTGCTCTCGCTGAAGAGCGTGGCTCCAACATTTCAGAATAACTTTGGTTTTGAGTAGTATATAGTTCAAATCGTGTGAGCATAGAGCTTGAAAGATCAATCAAGGACTTCTTGTTGAGAGCTTGAAGAGAGATTGCCTTATTCTTTCCAGATCTGTGACCTATTTTTCTCGAGCAACTTCTCCAGTGACTATGTTACATGTTCCCCTTTTCAACAGATCTTAGTACATTTGACCTGAATCAGTTCCATGATTAGGTGACATTCAGCGTCTGTATACTGTTACCAAGGAGGGAGTCTAGTGATATGTTTAGTATTCTCGTTAATGCAGTTTTTCTTGTGCACAAAGTGCTTAAGTCCTGAAGAAATTCGCAAAATCATAGATCTCACAATAAAACTGCACTCTGCACCATTTGTAATAATCGGGTATTGTCTTTGTGTGGGCCATGGGTACAGAGAGACTGCCCTGTCTTTGGCTCGAGATGGAATGAAGGTGTTTCTGGCATGCCGAAGTGTTGACAAAGCACATGAGGCTGCCACATACATTCGTGAGGTCCTTCCATGCTCTCTCTTAGTCACCAATATCCATGGCCAAGGAGGGACAAGTTGTTGGCTCCCATTAAGGAATCTTTGCATTGTGGTATTTTCTGTGTAGTATTTATTACATGTGTAGAGGAATCTCTTGCCATTTCCATATCTTAGCACTGTGTTTGCGGCAGGCATCCAAGTCACCATCATAGCTGGCAGTCCAATATATATTCTGTTTTAATCTGCAGGTATGTGGCTTGTGCAGAGCTCCAAAGGGGCAGATGTGGACATATTGCTGCTAGATTTACGGACACTGGAGTCTGTACGCAAGTGTGCTGCAGACTTCAAGTCACACAATCTACCACTCCATCTCTTGGTAAGTCCTAAACTCTGATTCAGGACTATCACTTTCTATAACTGTTTCTGAATCTCCATAACTGATGAAGATTCATGTTATGGTTGGTACTGAAAGTGTTGTGGTCACACAAATGCACAGGTTAACAATGCTGGGGTTGCTCTTGGCACTCCTTGGTACACATCTGAAGGAGTTGGAGGGTCTGCTCAGGTACAGATGGCAGTGTCCCCTATCTCCTGGACTCTCCCTGCCTGCCATCCTGGGTGTTGCTGCTCTGACCTATATATGTCCCCTCTTCTCAGACAGCCCTTTATTAGCAGTGCCCTACTCCTTACCTTCAAGAATCCCAAGGGAATCAGTTCCCTGTGGTAAGTGGGAATCCCTTGCAACCTTTGAAATTCTTTTTCACGTATAGTCACTTTCAAGTATCCCAAGGGAATCAATTCTCTCTGGTAATCGGGGATAAAAGTGGTTCAGGTCAACTATTTGGGTCCCTATGTCCTCACTCGCCTGCTGGAGGACAAGCTGGTTGCTGGTGCTCCATCAAGGGTATGATCTATGAAAAGTGATATACTGCATCCTCACCAATTTTCTATTTATCATGGCATGCAAGTTCTTAGGAATGTATCTGTAATAATGCCATCACACTTTCATTGCTTCTAGTCCTCTCTTTTCCTACAGTTCATTTTTGTTAGTTTGATAGTTGTTGTCCCAATTGTTGTTTTGTTCTGTGCTGTTGACTTGCTTCTGAGCCGTGGTCTGGATGGCAATGAACTCTTTTTCTCCTCTCCATTAACTGTTATCCATTCAACTTGGAATCCTTCTTCTAACAGACTTGGGGGTCATCAGGTGGTGAATGTGTCATCAGCAATGCATCGAAGAGCTCGCATTGATAACCCGGTATGCATCACTTGAGTTGTAGCTTCAAGTTTCTGCAGTGGCTTTGCACTTTGGAGTGCTGCTGGTAGTAGATTTATCTGGAACCAGCTTCACTCTTTTGTGTTTATTTGTGCATACCTTTTGTTAGAGTGCACATGTTAATATCTACAACTCTAACTAGGATGCAGTTGAGTAGAAAATCATATCAGATTAAGATATGGGAAGAGTATGCTTGACTTGTGGGAAAACTTGCCAGGAAAAATTTCTACGAGAATTCAAAGAAGGGGACTATTCGCAAGCCAAACTTGCAAATGTTCTCTTCACTTTTGAACTACAACGGCGCTGGCAAGGTGTGTGAGATGTGGCTTATTACTGAGCATAGTTGCATGCCCTTAGGCTCGTGACTTTGTCCTACCTGAGCAGCATTTTGTATAACATATGATTCTTGTGACCTGGTCAATGAACGGTGGATTCTAAAGCAACCATTGTTACTGATGAGTGGTTCACATGTGTGGAACCTTCACAGGCAAAGGGGTTCAGGCCTGTGCAGTTGATCCAGGTTACTATTCTACTACCAAGTTTCTGTTCAGTCTAATGTTGTTGCAAGTAGGAAACAGAGTATCTCAGGTTTTACATATCAGTCATCCCAATATCCTTGCTCATTATACATGGTGCCATCTTTATTTTTTGTTAAATGTTGAACAGTGTCAGTCTAAAGAGAATATATCAGAGTACTTTCCTGTGCTCTACACCCTGTCTGCCTCATGAGTTCATGTCAGTCAGTGGAGCAGAGGAATTTCCACTGCAGATCACAAAGCTTATGGAATCAGGAAAACTGCAGATGGGGAGTAGCAAAATTAGGACTCAAAAGAAAAACTCCAAGAAAGCTCCAGTTGTATATATGCTGACAGACTCCTTTGACATTCAGACCTTGGTGATTGGAACAGGGGCAGTGGCCAGTGACATCTGGAGAAGAAGTTTATTCAACCAAAAACCATGGAAATGGCTTGTGAAGGTGAACCATCTTGCCTTGCATAGCTGCCCTTTGTATGGTGTGTCTAGCTATCACTTTCTGGGTAGAAGCCAATCCTGTGAGTCACAAGGTCTTTACTCATGATGATTATCTTTACACCTGTGTAAGAGACAACCATTTCTTTGACTTGTCATCACCCTCCCCTCATCTCTATGAATGAATGGTCTTTTCTGAAGAGCAAAATCCTGTGTTAAGACTTGACTAAGGAGAGAGTTTTAGAAATAGTCATTGGTGGCACAAATTTCAGCCAAGTACACTGTCCAGGTGACATTGGGATGAGCTTGTCTATTTGTGCAGCTTTTGTTTGCTCCAACATGGGATGGAGCAATACCAGTGGTTCATGCAGCTACAACACCACTTGATGACACACAGAAGGACACACAACTTCGGCTTTTTGCAAGAGGAGGATTTGCATGGCCTGTGGTGAAGTTCATACCTAGTTATTGCATTTTTCTACTTGCCTTGTTTCAGAATGCTTGTAAGCTTGTGAATTGTGGTGGACATGTGAGTCCAGGAAAGCACATATTCATGTTTACTAGTGTGAATGTACCTGGTCAGTGAACAATTCAGTTCGTCAAGGCTGTACCAAATCCAGTATCGTGCTGTGTTGTGCAAAGATTTATGATCTCAATTTATTGGCAATGTCTTTAAATGTTCAGGCAGTGCAGCCAAGACCATCCACATTCTTTGGGATGTGTGGAGCAGCATTGGACTGGCCAATACGGAACCTCTCCAGGGGATGGCTCTTGAGTGAAGTAAAAGAGGTGCCAGCAAACCCCATTGCATATGACACCAATCTAGCATCAAAGCTCTGGACCCTGTCTGCTGACATTGCTAATTTGCCTGTGGAGTAGCAAAAACAACCACATCAGCTCCATATCATTCTGGAGTGACAACCAAGCGTTTTTCATCTTCAACAGTCAGATAATGGTTTGTTCATTTTCAGTAGCAAATTTGGAGCATATCAGAATTCCAATTTCTCTCATGAACCAAGGTCTTGATTAAGATGAATGTAGCCTGTAAGAGAAAGGTTATACAAATGAGAGCACATTTCAGCTTGATGTGAGGTGAAAGCACACAAACTCGAAAGTGCAGGTACCCATCTCACCCCTTGCACACCTTATCAAAGATCTTTGCAGAGAGTCTGTTGTCTGAACTCCAAAACTCGTAAAAATGCATACCTTCTTGCTCTGACCTTGAAATCCCGAAATTCAAATGCTATTGCATGACAAAAACATTCAACAGAAGGAAATGCTCATGGTGATAATGATCACAAATAGATTGCTGATATCTGTTCAAATTGCATTCTGGGGAATTTATGTAGATGTGCTAGATCAAGGCTTTTTTGTAGGACAAAGGCCCCGGGTGGGTGTTATTCAGCAGAAAGCATGTGACATAAAGCATGAGATGGGGTGGCTGGATCATTAATAAGCTAGACATGTGTAAATCACAAGGCAAATATGCATGCTGAGATCATGAGGCGATCACTTATTTAGTTTTGGAGGCATTTTATGTCTTCTAACCCGCTTTAACACCAAAAAACAACAGCCATGACTTTATGGTGATATGATGAAAGTGGAGGTTTCTGTAAACACCGCCAAATTCAGCACCATGATTAAAACATGGTTCAGAGTTGGGATGGAAAATTTATTGACAGTTGAGAATCTTACCAGCCTCTGACCAATCTCATTGTGACTGAGAGATCTTTGGTGCATGAAGAGGAATCACAAGTGACATTTCTGACATACATCAAGCCATCACATTCTGGCAGTATTTGCAGTGAACAAGAATAGTTGCAGAAGAAGCTTTGAAGCATCTTCAGATGGTTGACACATTAGGTCTTGCACTGATTTTACATACATTGACAACTAACCGTTGGATGCTTCTTTTATCTTCAAAACAGGGGTTTCTCATTGACCAAATCATCTTCCCTTTTATTGCAATTTTGTCAATATTTCAACTCTTTGTACGAAGATCAAAATTTGCAAGTTTGAAGGCTGAAATGGTAATTTTTAGTGATACAAGTTTTTTGACAACATGTTTTGAGTTCAATGATTTTGGATTTCTATTGGTTCAAAGGTGAGCTTAAAAACTTCAAATAAAGCTCTAAGCATTTAATCAGTATGCCAATGCGTATTACTTGTGCAGTCTATTTGGTTGACTTCTACCACTTCAAATACAAGTTCAATATTTTGGATTTATTATTATGACTATTCATGTGTGCTTCATGTGGATTCCAATAATTTAATGTTTGCCAAATCTCCACAATTCCTCATGACCTTTCAAAATACATTTAGGGATGGTTGTAGGACTATTAAGTAAGATGGTGTCTAGACTTATGAAGGTTTTCTGTGAATTGATTCTCTTCTCACACAAAGATAGGCAAAACATTTCAAAATCTCTGAAGAGCACACACATACCACATAAAGATCAAACTTCATTGCCTTGAGATAGCTTTGCCCACATTTAAGGATTTGGATTTCATCATATCCACATAAAGACTTCATCTAATGGAGATTGTTTGTTAAGTTTGCAAGTATCTTCCTCTGGCACATTTGTTTGGTTTTATAGTTCATGCCTCTTTCATGGGTTTGGGGTTTGATGAAGTACATGATGGATGTTTGAATTTAGTTTGGGCTCATATTATATTTATTTAAAAAATTGGTTTGTTTTGCGCAATGGAAGTGTTCATAAAGTGTTTGTGTCACCTCGTCTTACTCTTCATAAAGTTTTTACTACCTTGATTTGTCATAAAAAATTGAAGAGCATGTTTCAAGTTTCTAGATTTTTGTTATTGTAGAATCATAACTGACCATCAATACATTTTGACAAGCCTCGGAATGCATTATTTATTGCATAACAATTTTCATGAAATCAATGTTAAAGAGAGACAGATGATTATGTACTTGTACAACCCATTTAAATACTTGAAAATGGTGGATGATTAGTTTAAACATAAGAAACATTTGTCAATCATGAACAAGATACTAGTACCTTACAACATATTGAACTATGCTACATATAAAATATTAATTCCCTTTAATGAATGCAAGTGTATGATATTTGACACCTTCTCCCAAGGAGCTAAAATATTCATATGAATTCAACCTAATTGAAGACACATAGTTCATGCTTAATGTTTTCCTAACCCAAAATAATTGAATTAACTCTTAATTGAATTATGTTAATTGCACAAAAGATGAAAGAACATGTTCAATCTAATTTGAACCCAAATAAATTGGAAACTCATTACAAACAACATGGACTTCCATGTGACTTGTAGCCATGAAGGAGGTATTACTATCCTTCAATAATGTTGATCTTGATAGGGAAAACAACAAAAATTCTCAAGACATGTAAGTCCCATTATTGAAATGGGGATGCTTCCATGTCCTTCACCTTTGAAGTCTCATAACTTTGAAGAAATGTAACTGATTGCTATATGTGACATTATAAGCCCCTTGTTTAATAATTTGATATTGTTCTTCAATTGAAAATGATTTTCTCTCCAATTCAAACTTTGAATGGGTGAGATTTTTTTTGGTATTTTGTGTCTTAAACTTTTCAAACCATCATAATTATTAAAAAAACAATGTGTTTTGTTGACATCGAACATTCTTATAGTTTCCATTGAAATATTTTTAATGATTTCAAGATCACTTTATTCACATAAAGTTTGATCATTCAAATTTTATGTCAAACATCTTGGGCTTTTGAGAACTTCTAATTCCCAAAGTAAAAATTAATGTCAAGAGTTATGAGCATGTTTCTCACATGCTTTCTCCTTTGGTTGGGTGAAAGTTCAACATTTGTTAACCATTGCCTTATCTCAAACTTATATTTGACTTGGTTCATTATCAATTTTTTGATTTGCCTTCAATTTTACAAAGATATTTTCTTGTCATTCTTGGAAGTTGCAAGCCAAGTTAGTCACCCATATATGACAACTAATAAAATGAATAAATTATGCATTAAATGAACAACTTTTGCTGTCATGGGACAACAAATGAATGTTGGCATTTGGACATTGTCATTATTTGAAAAAATCTTGAAAATCATGCAAGTGAAAAATGCATCAATGGATATGACATTTGTTTTTAGCTCGCCCATCAAACATAATATTTTTATTATGGTCCTCAAAGGATGATAGGCTTAATTTGACATCTTTGGGATATTTTGTCATTTTAGGTTTTGTTATGACAACCTTCCAAACAAGGATAGTATGCGTGCCTTGAACATTGCACATAATATTGAAACAAAGGTCACATTTGTGGCAAGACGACTTCAAAAGGTAACGTCTTCAACAAGTATAGGACCCTAGTATAAATGCAAGGCATTGAAGTGTTGAGTGCTCAAGAATTGGGAATGCAACATCCAACAACTTAGTTTGAATTAATGAAAATTGACAAAAAATACAAAACACATGAAATCTCCCCTCAAAAAACACTTCTTGGGAATGTACTTGGGAATATAGGTAGAGATTATTTAAAATAGAAGATCATCAATTTCACATGTAAAAAATCTCAAGGTAGTTGAAAGTGGTGGTCTAGGAGGTAGCTCGAAAAGAAAAAGGTCACTTGCGTGCAATGTTTCACAATGTTGCAAAAATTCAGGAAGATATTGTTGCAAATTCAAAGATTTTTTGAGGAAAACAATGTTGCAAAATTTGAATTAAAAAAGTCTTTAAACATCATCACATTTCTACAGATGGTTCAAGTAGATAGGAAAAAAAAGTATAAGCATATTTCAAAATTTGCCTTTCATGTTTTTTAAATAGCCAAATTTGGCTGAATTTGATGGTGGAACAATCACCACCTCAACGACATCACATTTTCAAACATTGGTTGCCCAATGATAGTAATGCTCTCCACCAATTTGGTACAATATCAAATATTGAAAATCACACAAATTCCACACACGGTTCCAATCCATATCCACCAATTATGCATATTCATATCCTGAAAACCATAGACCTGACAGCAGTGGTCATAACCTTACACGAGTGTCACTCACTCTAGTTAAAACCTTCATCTCCATCAAGAATAGCCATGACTAATTGCCATGACTACCCATTGGCTTCATCAGCTCCCGACAGTGGCTGTAATAAGTATGTATATAACAATCCACCTAAAACTTCAAACCAACCATTCCACAAAATTTACATCCTGAATTATTGTCACATTTCCAAAAGCAAGGAGAAGACTGGCTCGTGATGATGTTGGCTAGCTCTCAAGAGACATAGCTAAAGCATCAATGGTATCTTCAAGCTGCTGCTTCTAAAGGGTAAGCTTCATGTCATCTTAGCTTGTCCCTGTACAAGCAAGCATCTACGCCTAAGTCATAGATTGGCCAACACACATGGTAATGGTCAGGGCAGTGTGCAACATAAACATATGCATTAAAAACACACCTTCAGCAACTACTTGGATGAAAAGCACCCACAAAAGCCACACTAGAAAACATAACAGTGAGCTTGGACAGAAATCTCCACAAGAACACTTTCAAGGTAACATTGCAAAGAAGTGTGCATATAACCTTCTGAAAGTTGCTAGGAAAATGCTAGACTTTCACCTTCGTCACAAATACCAATGATGAGCTCCCACAACTATCCACAGACTTCATCAGCTCCCATCAGCATAGATATAGCAAACTGCCAAAAATTTCAGGCAAGCCCTTATACAAAGTGTGTAAAAGAAGTATGTGATCATACACACAATCATCAATTCAAGTGCAGAGTTATTGCATCAAATGGCATACAACCTCAAATAGATCCTGGCGTGTGTCAACTTGAAAGACACTGTCAACCTGCATATGAACCCTGAACCTGAAAGTGGATGAAGGTGAGTGGCACCTACAGCTTAAGGCATACCTGGTGCTGGTGAAAGGTAGCAAGTGTACAACCCCAAACACCAGTATGTGATCTTGGAGTAAGCTGTCAATAGTAGTAGTAAATCTGCAACTCAACATGGCAGTTTGTGATCTTGGAACATGCTGGCAAAGGAAGTAGTAAGTCTGCAACTCTACACACCAGATATGTGACCTTGGAACATAGGACCTGATATTGAAATGAGTAATTTGAACTTTACAGCAGCTAGCATCTGAGGTGTATGTAGCATCTACAAGTGAGAAATAATGCCATCTGCAGAGTTACCAAATCTGAGTCCCATCTGACTCATAGCTCAAACTATGACCATTCAGTTTCTTCCAACTTCAGATAGCTCCCTGCAATTCTAGATGCATTAGGTTTGCCATTCCATTGATCGAACTCCCATCAATTGGAAGTGGTCATTGTAACTATGTGCAGTCCTGCATATCACTGATTCAGTTTTCCTACCACCCACATTTCTTGCAAAAAGTAGCAGTCCATGCTAGGTATTGATTAGTACTGGTGGACTATTATATTATGGTCAATAAATTTGGAGCAGTGTCCTGATCCAACTTGAGACTAATGCTTAGATTCATGGTAGATTAATCAAAGAGCTCTACTTGGTTGACAGTCAAGTATATTGATGATGGGCACAAGATGCCAATCTGACACTCCAAATAGCATGTTCCTTCAGAGCAACTTTGACCACTGCTCACTTAGTCAGAAAGCTGAAATCATCTGCTTCTGAGTTGCAAAATGCAATCACCTGTTGAAACACAGGTAGTGTGGTTTGGCTTGATATGTCTTGAAACATCTTCTTTTCCTTTCAAACAATTATCTGCACACATCATCAAGAACCTTAAGCTGTTCTGTTGATTCTGCAATCACAACCAGATATTTGAGCTCTTGTGAGAATTCCTAAACTCTCTTACCATACTCCTTGTCGGCAAGCAACAACATTTTGAGCATTATTAGAAGCAATTACATTTCTTTAGGTAGCTATGAGCAAGCATTAGAATTTCAGCCCAGCAGATACCGACTTTACTGTGTCTTGATTTACCTCAGCAGCAAAGGCGAAAGGATGTGATTTACACCACAAATTTCACAACCAAATATGGGAAAGCACTAAGCACTTAGACCTGGCACTAAGATGTATGAGAACCATGTACAGTGGTATCCATTACAGACATCCATCCATGTCCAAAATGAAGAAAATCAAGCATAAACATCCAAATTCAGCCAGTTGCTGTACATACCTACCAAATGCTTCCATATATATGCTCCTTCACCAGGAGTATAGTCACTTCAGGATTGGCTGGGTTCATGCACACGGCGCCGTGGACCCTCCAGACCCCACGTCCAAGTTCTGGCTTTTGAATACTTAAACAATGAATATTCTGCTTCACACTCTTCAGCTTCCCCCACGTCACCACCCTGCATTGATTGGTATTCAGGTGATTGGTCCCCCTCTTCTTGAAGTCCCTGTTTTAACTTTTCAAGCAGTGTAATGTTCTTTGGATTTAATTTCATATCTAAGCACACCTCCAAAGCATCATGTCCCCCATCATGATCACTGAGGTTTTTCCCAGCACAAAATGGCGCATCTGATTCTCCCTCCCTCGAAGGCAATTCTTTTGCTGCTGCTGCAGAATTTGACAACCCTTCTGGCCCCAAAAGCTCTTCCCCTGATACCTTGACAATGAGACATTCACCATCAATGGTGGTCTGGCTTGTGATGCAAGAAGATACAGTGCTCTCTGTGCAGTGTGAAGTTCCATCAAATGCTGTAACAGTTTTGCAGCCTTTCATATGTGGATTTTCAACCTCTTTGAGAAAGGAAACCACCTGAATCAAGCACATCTGTTAATGGCTAAATCTCAATGCTTTGCAATCTACTGCTATGCACGGCACAGTGGCAAACACCCTGATCAAACATACATTTCTTGGCTTTTGTCCTACTCCTATCTTCCTTGGGCTTCTACAGCAGCTTGCAAGCATAAATGCATAACAAGTGACATCTACAACCAGCATACTAGCATGTTCAAATACCTGGTCTAAGACGGTCTTTGCTGCATGTCTCTGTAAATCTCCTTGGTCTTCATAAACTTTTATAGATTTATCAAGTGACAACAAAGGAGATGTCTTGACAACATTTGTATCTCCTTTGGCCTGCAAGAGGGTCTTTGGCTCTGAAAATTGGAGGTCAGCAGAGTCTTGCTCAGGTTGCTCAGGCTGTGGACAAATAGTAGCTTGAGCATGTTCTGATTGATCCTGCTGCCCAGCAACATACTGTTCCAACATTTCCAAGTCCTTCCTTGCAAGTTGTTGTGTTTTGCTCTTCTTTGCAAGGAAGATATCACCTGCCCAAGCAATTCCAGCCAAGTTTTATTAGAATACAACTGCAAGCACATAGGCCCACACAGTAGCATCTTCAACTTTGAGACTAAAATTGCAACACATATATCTTGGCAGTGCTTCTTTGCACATCTTGCTCTTTAGACAAAGATCCCCTGTTCAAATACAACAATACAAAGAACTTTACCATCACTGAGATGAAGCTCCAAAGGCCGCTTCTGACCAGGACTTCGAGCGCCCATTCTCAAGCTACCAGTGGCTAAGCTTTTTCCATGGGATTTCTGCTGATTCTGCCACCCTCTTATATGTCGACCAGTCACTGGAACATCCATGGAACCATCAACCATGATCGGCTTGAGCTCCTCAATACCTCTAGTTTCCTCATCGACTACAACCTCCCTATTGCCTGACTGCTCATGCTTGTTTCCATCAATCTCATCGGTTCCCTCAGGGACTGGACACAGCTTAGTGAGTGAGTGTTCTGCTGCTGTATTGGATACAAGTGGGCATGTCCCATTTGAGCCCATTGCCACCTTCACATTGAAGTGCTGAATCCATGGGCTGGCAAACACTGCTGGGGCAGAGGGAATTGGTGGCTCCAATGTATGTGGCCTATAAAAGGCTCTCTGCTGGTAGCACCCTCCCTGCAACAATTCAAAGAACTGCAAAAAAACAAAAGCCAATGCTGTGATTATTTTACAAGGCAATCTGAGTGAAGTTGAACATGATACTGAGGGATGCACAAAGTCCAACGTGTCCAAAGGATAATAAATGCAGAAAATAGGAAAACATAAACACCCATAAGAAAGACCACCCACCTCACTTGGAGTGGATGTGCAGCAGTCAAAATTGCTCATAAGATGAGAATCAGCACAATCTTCTTCTGCATCATCATCAATTGGATGTGAATTTTTTGTTCCATACAGGTTTCTCACAAATGTGGCCTCCATGGAATTCAGATACGAGCTATGTTTATCATCCGTCCAAGTTGCCGAGTGAACTTCCTTCACAATCTGCAAAGCACACCAACTCTAACAACTTGGTAGCTGTATGAACAACAGAGTACAAGAATCCTCATACTTCCAACCATACCCAACAGACAGTTACAGGTGCATATCCAGATTCAGTTCCATCAAATCCTTGCATGTTGAATTTGAGCTTCATGGTGTATATGTAAAGTCTATTTCCAATCACCTACCGCTTGCTCATTGTTTTCTCGCTCCTCTTCATCAGCAGAGCCTTCCACAGACACCTCCAGTTCATTCCATCCGCTCTCGTCGCCTTCCTCCTGCATACAGCAGCCTTCTTCATTTCCGTCATCGTCCTCGCTTTCTTCAGCCTTGTTTCCCGTAGAGCCCAAAGAAACAGCACCGGATGAATTACTACTCCTTGGAGAGATCTGATTCCCTTCTGACGACATCTCCAATTCTGCATCCGAGGTAGTGACAGATCCGCCGCCGCAGTATTCAGCAGAGGACTCCATCTCAACCGAATGTCCCGAACTCGACTGGTTCGACACACTTGTGGATGCTTTTTCATCTTCTGCAGAGCATGCAAGCGAAACAGGCTTCGGCAGCATTGCTTCAGATTGCTCCTGCAAGGCTCTTTCTCTCGTGTCATTGGCCATAGCTGATTCTCCTCCCGTGGTTTCCATAACAACAGGATATTGCTGTTCCTGTTGCTTCTGCTGCAGCTCCATTTCTTCCATTTTCCCCGGAAGAATCCTTTCCTTCGTAATGAGCCTGAGGTTTCCAGATCTGTTATTGCACTCTTCCCCTTCTTCTTGCCCTTCCACAGACATTCAATTGACGACACCAGCCAGTCCTTCCCTAATCAAGAATCGATCGCGGCACCGCTCCATGTTCGTGTGAAGAAGTTATTGTACGAGGATGTATGTATATACATACATACATACAACGAGTCTCAAAAGGCACGCAAAGACTTTGCACAATCGGTACCGCTTCCAAGGCCGAAAGAGGAAGGGGAAAAATAAAACAGATACAGCAAAACCTGGAAAACAGACGACTGCAAAGCTCCTTCAGTTTTTGTTGCTTTTCGCCACCGTCGAGCTCTTCCTTCTTAAACCTTCCATCTTAAATTTCACCACAATAATAAAACCAGTGCCATCCATTATCTGCAACAACAACAAAACCGCGTCAACTTCCCGGCCCTCTCCCTCGCTCTCGCTTTCTTTCACTACATATGCAGATCCACCTTCCAGAGTCATCAGCATACGGAATAACTGCGCCACGGACCTCCAGACCTCTTCCCTCAACCCCCCGCCCCCGGCAAATACGATATACACACAAACACACGTAGCGCGCGCACACACACACACAAGAACTCCCACAACTTTGCACAGAAAGCACCAAAACACACGTTAAAGGAATCAAACGAGAGATAAAAACTTGAAGAGAACGACCAGCATCTTCTTCGCACCAAGGAACCGCCAAAAAAAGAGAGAAAAACAAGCTGCAACAACAGGAGGAGCCAAAAAAACTTTGCGAAGAGATTCTCTCGCGGAAACAAAACTCCAACGCGCTTAAACTCATCTGCACGAGAGAGAGAAAGATGAAACCCCAGTTGCTAACCGCGGCTAACTTTTGACCAGCAGGAGAGTACACTTCAGTAACACACAGGTCCTATTAAATAAACAAAAAACTCCACCGGCTATAGACGGTAGAAGAGAGATATTTTAGGCGCGCGCTTTTGCACTTTCCACCGGCGGAGCCGGTGGCTCCACACTGACAGACCCGGCGGATATCATCCCGGGTGGGTGACGAGACCGAGCGCAGCGGGGGGTGACAACGTAGGGGACCGGGTAGGAGCCGGGTGGGACCCGGAACCCATTACCTCGACGTGGCGGTCGGCGAGACAGTCAATAAGTCACATGCTATAAAACTGTATTATTTTTTTTGAGTTCTCGACCAATGAGAACGCAGGGAAGCCCGCCCCACCCCCCTCCCCCACCCAATCCCCCTTTGGGGGGGTGGGCCGTGGGGGATCATAGATATTACTAACTAGTCCGATTTTTTTTTTTCGAAATAATATTATGTTCGAACTTTGCTTTCGGGGGGGGGGTACCTTATTAGAACTTTTAAAAGGTCGGTTATGGGGGTGTGGGTTCCACATTGATTTTAAAGAGTAATAATTTGTTAACATAACAAACAATTAATATGCTTAATAACATCAATAAATAAATAGGTATTATAATTTATTTAAAAAATTAATTGGACTTTAGTAATTTCTGATTTTTCATAATATATTACAACATGTACCATAAATTTTCTGATTTGTTTTGTGTTAAAATACCTTGCCGCCTAGGCTATGGTAGGTGTTCAACATTGATTGAAAAGCCACAACAAAATCATTTGCATTTTATTTTTTAAATTTGATTTTATTTGATTTTATTATTTTTTCATCTAGAAAATGAAAAATATTTTCTTTTTCCATGCCTATTTTGAGAAATTGTGAATTTTTTCACTTAAGAAATTAGCACATTTATAGGCAACTATTTATTATTTATTAAGGAAGGTAGTTTGTTTGTTTTCTTTGTTTGTTTGTTTGAGAGATGTCTCAAACACAACACCTGGCACCATGCACAGCTCTTGGTACCACTAGAAAGCCCTCCATCGATGAGGAGGAGAGCACCAGGGTGGTTCTTTTAATGTATCGACCTATGATGCAAGAGGCAATGATTATTGACAAATTTTGTCCAGAATATTTATACAAAATAAATATAAATTAATTAAAAATATAAAATTTTAAATTAATATATTAAAATTAAAATTTATTATTTTAAAAACCCAAATTGGGGTGAGTTTTAGGTATTATTTTCAAAGCCCTTGATGATTAGGATTTCTTAGAGTTGATTTCATAATTTTTAGACCTAAGGTGAGGAAAGTATTGAATTTTGAGTTTAAATTAAGTTGTTATTATTATTATTATTATTAGTTAAAATTTGCAATTTGGGCTTGATAATAAGGGTCCTATTCACACTTGGAGCAATTATATAGTCTTGTTCCAAGCTTACTCTTTTTGCCTACTCAGCTTTTGTTTTTCTTTTTTGTATTCACTTTTCCACCACCATTGACAAGCAAGCAAGCAAGCAAGAAAGGAGGCTTTACATTTAACATTGGGCCACATCTACAAATCATTAAAAAAAGGTACAAACCCTAAAGACTCATGTACATACATGAAAGGGGGAAAGGTGCCAAGGAGCAATGCCAAATGAAACAATGGTGTGCACAAGCAAGGAAGGTTCAGTGCCAAAGATATGGTGTGAAGATGTGGCATAGTAGGTTTTGAACCCATTGCAAAGATGTTGGCATTATGGTTTATTTTATAAGATAAAAAAATGTATTTTATTATTTTTTAAAAAATTACTATTACTAAGCCACACATGGTGTAAAATTATGTATTTTTTTTCTTTTTGTCAATTTTGTGATATAGCCAAATTGAGGATCATCCACATGATAAGTTAAGCCAAGTTTGACTACAAGCTAAATATGAAAGGAAAAAAATTTAAACGTCTTTCTATATTTGTGGCAACCTTACTTCAACCATGTATAGAAATATTTAAAAAGTTGGTGTAATTTTTTTCATTTTTTGGTGTTATTTTTTTTATTAAAGTATTTAATAATTTCAAAACATGGGGGGATCAAAAGCGCCATTTTTTGTTGTTCAATAATAGAATTCAATTTTGAAAAACTAAAAAATCCCAATTAATTTCCAATTACCAAAATGATTCAAAATTCAATATCTCCACCACCTTAGGTCTAAAAATTATGAAATTGCTTTCAAGAAATCTCACTTATCAAAGGCTTTCAAAAAATACCTGTAACTTTCCCTCATTTTTAAAAAATAATTAGTGTTTATTTGTGAATTTTTTTGACAAAATTGTTCAATATTCAATAACTCTTGCACCATACATCTAAACACTACCAAACCACCTTCGTGCACCGTTATTCGTCGAAGGCTTTCCAACAATATATTGAGAACATGAGGGGAGGAGGATTGGCATCATGAATGAATTGGGAAATCTAAACATGACAAACAAAACAAGCAAATTTTCTTCCTTAATAAATAGACTAGTGTAACTTTATGTCATTAGCCCAAGTGTGAACTAGTTCATAAAAAAGGATTTTCCTTTTGAAACCTTTTTTTGGTAATTTAATTGAATTTTCAATGAAAAACGCTACTCAAAATCCAATATCTCTTCCACCATATTCTAAAACTTTCCAAATTACTTTCATTAAATCCTACTCACTAAGGACTTTCCAAAAATACCACGAGTGCAATTGACTTCCCTTATATATTTTTATTTAAATGAAAATTTACCGAAACTTTTGCTCAACATTCAATAACTTCTCCATTATAGGTCAAATCATTACTAAACTAACTTGGTGCACCGCCTACTCATGGAAGGTTTTCCACCATTACCAAGAGTGGGGCAAGAGGTGCCATGGTTTGGGAGATCTCAATGTGACAAACAAACAAACAACCTAACTTGATACATAGATGATGCAAAAGATACTTAGATGAAATAATCATTAATAATCAATTCTTTGGAATTCAATATGGCCAAATATCATCGTTCTCCACTTTTATTAATCTATACGTCCAATAAAAATTTTGAACATTAAAAAAAAAAAATTGTTTAAATTGGACTTGTGTTAGACAATCGATTTTGAAAACATTGTTGAATCCATAGATAATCAACTTTGGAACACCTTTTAACTACTCTAGAAGCCTCATGAGAGTCCCCTTGTACAATTTAAAGATTCAAGCAACTTTAATTGAGCAATAAAAATAACTTTTAATGTTCATGATGATCATGAATTATTTGAACCATGGCATATCTTTTATAAACATTTAAATTTTTTTTAAAGGCCATTTTTAATTAACCAATTAACCTTATCTCTATCACACCATCATGGAAGAACTATTTCAACCCTTCTTTCTTGACACACATTTCATGCCTTCCATTCTCAATCATTTCAAGAGACCATTGCATCATTGCAAACTTACTAATTCAATACATTTCATGATTGTGATTCCATGACAAATGCATCATTAGATCATGTAATTAAAAAAAAAATCACTTAACTAATAATGAAAACTTGCATAATACCTACCCCTAATTAAGTCTCAATAGCCTTTAAGTTAACCATCATAACATAGAACCAATCCTAGAGTTTCAAATGCTAATAAAGGTT
>Ga0116229_10003770_pt1 | contig 24935 bp, 30 predicted proteins | sample S1TSphgellanicum_3_FD_87313 | JGI IMG/M metagenome (GOLD analysis project Ga0116229, IMG submission 87313) | Host-associated microbial communities from peat moss isolated from Minnesota, USA - S1T2_Fc - Sphagnum magellanicum MG | ecosystem: Host-associated > Plants > Peat moss > Unclassified... | reverse complement strand
GTTAGGGTATAGAGAAAGAGAGAGCAAGGAGGAGGGGGTTTTGGATCTGGAACTTGTGGTCATCAGATCAGCAGCCTGGGGACACACCCATGTGAAAAAAATCCAGAACTGTAAGGAGATTTTTAGAATTCTCTCAGTAGAGACTAGCTAGTGTAATTGAACTGAGATCATTGACAACGTGATGAGTTCTTCTTTGCATTTTTTTGGCAAGGATTGTCATCATCTCCAAATTTAGTGCCCTGCCCATTTAAGACCATGAATTCCCAGTCACAGATTGAAACCTAATTTGTAGCTCCCAATCAATGACATCAATGGGCAGATTTCGTTTGTTTGCATTGAGAGTTCGGCACCCTAAAATAGTTTTTGTGGTAGGAGTTGCTTGCTTGCTCTAGGATTTATGCATTGCCTCTGCTGCTGCCAGATAATTGCACAAAGCAAATTTGTGACTCTAACTCTATGAGCAAGTTCATCATGTAGGCAAATACTACAATAAGGACTGCCATAGTAGTCCAGGTGTATTTGTATTCAGTGCAGATCTGAATTCACAGCGAATTTGTTGTCTTGCTGATATCACCAAATTATTATTGTTTGAAAATATGCAGGTCTTGAACTCAACATGCAATTGATGTGAAAGTGTCAACTTGGCAACTGGGTCTTGAGGAGAGATAGATAGATAGCCTTTTGAATAGCAGAAAGAATAAATGAGAAGACTGATGATGATTACAAGACAGAAATCGAGCATCTCTCCTCCTGCTGCATGCAGCTGGAAAATTAGTGAATGATCGAGCAGGTTTGGGATGAAACTCCTCCTCCTCCTCCTCCTGCTGCTGCTGCTGCAAGAAGTGGATACATCAGTCATGTTGGAGAGAAGGTGGCTTAATTGATCAATTGATGAAAAATCCAGCTATTATGAGCGACAGTGTTCTGGGAATGGTAAAAGAATTGTTCATCCAGATGCGTTACATTGCAATGGGTTGATAGTATAGCCCTAGATCTGCATCCCTGGACCCTTTGTATGAGAGGGGTGATTACTACACTTGAGCAAAGAAGTGCTTCTGCTAGGAATGCAATTCTTATTCTGTGTCTTGGGTCAGTGCTTGGGAATGGAAGCGGGGAGGTATCCAGGAGCTGAGCTTGATTTTGTTGGGACCTAATGTGGTACTGCTTTGAAAATGATCTGGCTACTGGTTGAAGAAGAAAGTAAAGCCACCACCCTATTTTTTTTTTGGAGGCAAAAACCCCAATCCTGAAGCTTCTCCAGTCAATTGGGGCTCCTCATCTGCCTACAGAGAAACAGGTGGCAAATCTCTCAAGTCCATTGCAAATGAATCAATCAAGCTTCCAAGTCCAGAGAATCCGTGACCTATATATGCGCAGTGGGTTGGTTGATACCAAAATATAGCAAGATGTGTTAGATCTCAGTTACACAGAGAGAGAGAGAGAGAGAGAGAGAGAGAGAGAGAAGCTGGGTAATGGTAGACGAGGCACAGATGTCCAGAGTGGGACAAACGCAGCAGAGCAACCATGAAATGGCTTGGGCGAATCAGAGAAAAAGTTTCCAACTCATCACTCACATCACCTCCGCCAAGGCCAAACCGGTTGTTTTTGGATGAAGGCACCACCAGCTCAAGAGTCAGGTATTTGTGAGCTGCTTCCTGTCTCGAGTTTTTTTTTCTTTTTTGGTAGTATCCTTAGAGACAGACTAAATGGGTGCTCATACGATGGGGCTGCTGTTGGCCAGGGGTTTAGGGTTTAAAGTTTTACAATTGAGATCTGCATGATCTTAGGGGGGGCAAAAGCATCACTTGCCCATGTTGTGATTTTTTACCACTTCAATTGGAAGGAGTGGCTCTAACAAGAAATTGCACGTTTTGGGTTGTCAGAGAGAAGAATGAGTCTGAGCAGGACTTTAAGAGGGCATGGGATGATTTTCGAGCTGCAAATTCTGACAAGGTGAGGTTTTGTTTCCGGTGATGAATTGAGGTTCCACCACTTGATGCTCTTACTTGTTTGAGAATCTGCCTCTTATCTGTTGGTGTTCTCTCCAGCTACATGCTTTGTGAATATTACTGTTGGGTGTTCATGTAGGAGAAGGAGGAAGCCTTGGAGAAGACACTGAGTCTCTTCTGCAAGATCGCCCGACGCAATTCCAATCCTGCTGAACTTGCCCTGACGTATGTAAAGTAACCCTTCTTTGGGTGCTAGAATTTTGTGAGGATTGAAATCAAGCTTGAATCTTTCTATTCAAATCATTTGTGGCATTTGTGACATTGGAGCAGATAGATTACACGGGTTGGCTTGGCTGACTATGCTAGGAAATGGGTAATTTCTGTTTCTGTTTCAGGCTAGTGGATGTTCGTGTGTTTGGGTTTGTGGTCGCACGAGCACTGGTAACAGATATTGAAAGGTTGCGCAAGGCCAGTCCCAATGGGCAGCTACAACCAAATGACATTCTCAACTTCTTTATCGATGGACAAAAGGTATATGCATCTATATATAAGCCTGACAAAAAAATTCCCTGTCTTTCTCCTTTCTCCACTTCAACAATCTCACAGTTTTGGTAGCTACCTGTTCAGAGCTCCATGTATGTACTGCAACTGTTTTCCTTCTCAAATCACTTTGTTTCTACTGTCTCTTCTGGACATTCTATTAAAGCCTTTGCCTTCATATCCTTGTATCTGCTGGTGCAGGGAGAGTCTTCTTTTGGTGCCAATTTGCTGTTTGCACTTGAAGGTCTTGTTGCTCCGGTATGTGTTCTGCATCAAGCTCTTCTTCAACTTCTGCCAACAAAAGGGAAAACAGAAATGAAAGATGTGTGTCTGGTCATCACGCAGACAGAAAGTAGTACAGCTCTCTGCAAATGCAGCTTTTGGATGTGGATTGTGGGTGAGAGATTGTGCTAGGATACACTTGAAATTGCTTTGTTGTGTTGACCCACTATGTACTTGATTGAGCTCCTCCTCCTCCTCATCATCATCATCCTAAGGCACAGTGTAAATGAGTTGGTTCTTTGTGCAGCCTCTGGATGTGCAGCCGCTATTGGATGCAGGCCTTCTCTCATCCCTTGTGCTTGTTTTGCATCGCCTGCTTAGCTCTGCTGTTTCTGCCAGTTCTGTCACAGCCCCACTCACCACTTTGGATGGATCGAAATTGACTGATGACGTCAGAGATGAGAGTCGTCGAGCGATGGTAAATTCATCTTTTGAGCTCAGTTTAGATTGATTGTCTCTCAGAGGTTTTTTTTTTTTGTGTTTCCTTTAGTCTGAGTTCTTTTGTAATGGGTCATGGTGATAGGTGGAAGGAGGTGTAGTGCACATCATGAAGGCTTTGGCACAACACCCTGTTGCAGCACAAAGCTTAGCGGAAGATGATTCACTACAGCTGATGTTTCATATGATTGCATTGGGTGGTACGATACCCATGTTGTCACACGCTGATAGCTTCAAGAAGATAGCTGCAACAACTCCACCTCTCCACCTCGCACAGCTTCATCGACATGTCATGCAGGTCCTAGCCTCATCTGCATCAATTCATTTTGCCCAATTAAAAATGCTTTGGATTGTATGTGCACCCCTGTTTGGGAAAGTTGTCTGACACCTAACCCTAAACCCTGAACCCTTTTGCATTGGGTTACAAAGATTGATTGTTTCTCAGGCTATTGGTGGATGTTCCAGATACTAGGATTGTTGCTGACAAGTGACAATGGAAGCACTGCAAAGTATATTCAGACTCATGAACTGGTGTGTGTTCCAATCTCTCTTTTCTTGTCCCAAGTGCTTATTTTTCTGGAGCTTATCTTTTGAGTTTTTTGAGTTTCTCAAAATAGGAGGTTGATTTGTACTTGGTTGGGGAATTGGTTTTGCAGGTTGAGGTGCTCTTGACACCCGTGATGGATTTTGATGCACATACAGGTGACGCAAGCTACACAGTAGGGGTGGTCTCATTGCTCTTGAACTGCATCCAGCTCTCTTGCCGCTCAGGTATATGCTCTGATGGGTTGTGTGTTGGAATCCTTGGATGCTGAGCCTGAAGCTAAACCCTAAACCCTGTCTTGTCTGCTTCTTCAAGTCCTTTTAACTCCAAAATAGTATGGAGTCTTTGTTGAAATGAAGACTGACTTGGGTTTCCCTGTTGGTTCTTATGCGCAGAGTCTGGTGAAGTTAGTCTGAAACACAATTTCCAGACAGGTCGTGGCTACTTCTACTGTGAGCAATTGGCATTGCGAATTGTGGAATCTAGTGCAGAGTCGAAAGGGCAGGGTGGCCAAGTTTCTGGCAGAAGCAGCAGCAATCAGGAGCCTGCTGGGTGTCTGCCACCACCTTTGATCCGGTTGTTGGACATCATGGTAGATCTAGCACAAACAGGTTCACGAGCATCAGGGATAAGCTTGGCTGGGATTGGGGGGAAGGCTGGGAAACCTTCTCCAGGTGCAAAATCAGTATCTTTGAGCTCTAGGCACTTTCCTCCTCTACTTGAAGTTGCCGGATCTGGGGGTGTGGATGAGACAGAGCTAGATGGCAAAGTTCGGGATGTTGATGCTGTTCAGTTCTTCCAAGATGTGTTTCTGAAGACGGACAATGTAATGCTGCAGCTTGAGTTACTGGATCGCTTGCTTGCATTGTTTGCTGGTCATAGTGACAACTACATTCTAATCCAGGAGCTTCGCACAATGCCTCTTTTCATCCAGAACATGGGCAACTTCCCACCCATCCTGCAGGAGCGGGTATTGAAGGTGTTGGAGTACGCTGTCACTGTTGCCAATTGTGTTCCAGAGCAAGAGCTCCTCTCACTCACCTACTTACTGCAACAGCCTTTGTTGTCACCACTGAGGGTAACTGTGCTTTCATTTTTCGAGAAGCTGTTGTCATTTGACAGACACTATAAGAAGGTTTTTCGGGAAGTGGGTGTTCTTGACTTGCTGATGGATGATGTGAAGCAATGTGAGCCTCCAGCTTGTGCAGCTCTCCATTTGTTTACTCTAAACCCAATCAGGGCCAACAGTATGAGCATCTTGGAGTTGAAAAAGGACTCATGCTTGTCTCCTCCCTCCCCCCGTGAGATTCCCAGCAAGAAGGGCCCACAAGAGTTGCGGATTTTCGAGGATGAGGCAACACTTGGGCTGGCATGGAACTGTCTACTTTCTCTTTTACGGAAGAGCGAAGGAAATCAGATTCTTTTCCGAAAGAGAAATGGATTTATTGAAATCTTGCCCCTTTTGGCTTCTGCTTCTCAGCGCACAGGCGTCTTGCGTGTACTTTCTTGCCTTGTCAGTGAGGACACAAGTCAGGTACACTTTGTGCTGTGACCCATATATGTCATTGAGGGTTTTCTGTACTTCAGAGGTGACTGGGTATATCACCGGTCTTGATCCTTGGATGCGTTTGTCTTGGTGATTGGTGGCAGAAGTTCTGATCATTGATAGCACTAGTTTTCCATAACTATTCACAGAATTTTGTTTGTTTTGGATGTGGTTGTATTCTTGGTTGATGTGCTGAATGCCATTGCTGTTGTGGATTTTGTCAGGTGCACAGCGAGGAATTGGGGCTTCTGGTGAAGGTTGTGAATAGCGGGATTGTGACAGGCAGTAAAGGAAGGCAATGGCGAGTGGAGCTGGAGGCAAAAGAAGATATACTCTGGGTAATGTGGCGTGTCCTTGGAGCTAATCCAGCAACCAAGATTGTGTTTGGGGAGGCCAAGGGCTTTTCCCTCCTCCTGTCGGTCTTAGAGAGTATTCAAGCTGATGAAGAGGGTTCCAGGATGCTGCGAAGAGATGTGTTATTTGGTCTTGATGAGTCACAGGCATCTTCCACTGTCAACCCATCGTCATCATTGCACCAAAAACCTGAAACCCAGTCCCATATGGAATTGTTTACCTCCTTGATGCACGTGCTGACTGCAGCTGTGGCAGATATGCCAGTGAACCGCAACTTCTTGCATGAAAGTCTAGTGTCGCCGGCATTCAAGCGATTGCTGCTGAAGTCTGGACTTTTATGTGAGCAGCACGAAGACAAAATTGCTGAGCTTTTGTTCGATGTAGCACTTGAGAGGGTCCATTCTCCCTCTCAGAATGTTCAAGGCCTACCCGCTTTGCTTCACAAAGAGGAAGTGTCTGGAAGCTTCTTGATTCTCCAGAGTTATCAAATCCCTGGTTCGGACTCTGTGTATGTACTGGATCCAAGTCAGGGTGTGGAGAAGGAGGAGGTGTACAATGCAAGTGCCATTGAGGCTCTACTCTACTTCTTGCTGCAATTCTCTTTCAAGCTGCAGATGCGGGTGCTCATCCGTGTTGAGCGGCTTGCCCGAGGCAGTGCTCGTAACCAGGATTGCCTAACATCTGTCGGTGAGCTTTTCTCTGTGCATGAATCTTGCATTCAAAACACACCTGTGTATGTAATTTGTTTACAGTAGTGTAAAGAAGTAGACTACTATGTGCTTTTTTGTCATATGGGTGGTGGTTGGTTCAACTAAGGTCACAGTGCAATTTGTACATATTCTGGGATGGCATGGGTGTGGGTGGCAGGCTGTGTACGACTGCTGTTGGAGGCAGTGCGCAGCATGTTGCAGACGCCTTCCACCATTCTGACAACCACATTCCAGATTGTGGAATTGCTTGGATCGTACAGGTGGGAAGTTTTTCTTTGTCCTTTCTGTTCTATTTGCTGCACAGAACAGCCCATGCATGCATCATCTTGTAGCTCCCTGAATGGCGAAAGTGCTACTGGTGGTTTGGTGGACCTTGGATGATTTTGTTTGCTGATTTTTTCTATGGAAGCAAACTCTAAACCCTAAACCTGGGTGATGAACAGGCTGTCATCGTCTGAGGTGCGCACTTTGGGGAGGTACATTTGGCAGAACCGAGATGGATCCGGTGGTCAGACAGGAAAGCGGCTTCTGGAAATGGTGGAAAGGATGTGGTCTGTTGGGTATGCAGCTGAGAGCATTTCTCTTTCTTCCTTTGTGGAATTTCGAATGTCAGTTGTGGGTCATGCCTGCATGCAAGCTTCGCTGGGTGACCGAACATGGCCACCTGCAGCAGGCTACTCATTTGTGTGTTGGATACGAGTTGAGGAAATGGGGAGCCCAAATCCTGAGCCAGACGGCAACAAAAACCACCCATTGCTTGATTCCAAGCAGCACTCAAGCAAGAGAGCTGCAGCGACATGTTTGGGTCCAGTTCTTCGTATCTTTTCGGTGGGTTCTGTTGAAGAGAAAAGTGCAATCTGTACAGAGCTGGTGATGAATGAGGCAGGGGTGTTGACATTGGCAACAAGCCCGACTTCGTTTCTGTGTTTCAAAGGTGTTCATTTGGAACCAGGTGTATGGTACCATTTGGCAATTGTCCACAACAAACCAAATGCTCTTGCAGGCCTTTTCCAGTCCAGCGTTGCCTACCTCTATTTGAACGGGAGCTTACGACACACTGGAAAGCTTGGCTACTCAGCAACACCTGTTTGCAAGGAGTTGCAGGTTACCCAGTCTCCTTTTGTTCCTTGTGTTTTTGTTTTCTCTCAATTTCCCTGACTCATAACCCAAGTGGAAGCAACTACTGCAATACCCTAACCTAGAGATGTTAGGAACAGTTTCTGGAGACAGCTGACAGAGATTCCTTTGACAGTCCTAATATCAAGAGTTGGAATCATTGTCTTGTGCAGGTTACAGTGGGGACACCAGTTTCACAAGCAGATGTGTATCCACTGATGTGGCAACTTGGATCCTGTTTCTTGTTCGAGGAAGTGCTGTCACCAGCTTCCATTTTCTTCATGTTTGTGTTGGGGAGACGATACAGAGGAACATTTCAGGATATGGACATGCTGCAATTCATTACCCATGAAGCTTGCAGTGCTGCAAATCTAGCAATTCTAGAGAGTTTGGACACTGAACAGCAGCCACCCAATAGTGCCACTACCCAAAAGGGAGATGGGTTTGTTAGAGGTGGAGGCATGGGCATAGCTGCATCAGATGGTGGAAGTGGCGTTGTCTGGGACTTAGAAAAACTGGCACCTTTCTTGTTGCAACTTTCTGGGCGTCGCCTTATCTTTGCATTCAATGGGTCTTATGCAAAAGCAATGGTGCCTTCTGCAACTCTTTCAATTGTCAATTTGATTGACCTTATGTCTGCTGCAGCTTCCCCTCTCGGAGGTATGCCATAACGGTTCCCTTTACTCCTGTGATGCTAAGCAGGGTGCTTCCCTGGCAATAATTTTGACTTTTTAGAGCTTAGAACCTGAACCAGAAGATTTGTTACCACGATTGTGTGGAATTATTTCTCCAACTTCCGATTTGCATCCTTTTCTGAAATCTGGATTCTGTCAGGTCCACGACTGGCTCGCATACATGGGGATGTGCACATTTGCACACCTTGCAGCATAGCAGACAATATGAGAAAGGTGGGAGGTGTTGCAGTGGTTTTGGCTATGGTGGAAGCGGCAGATATGCCAGTGATGCTCCATCTGGCTCTCTCTTTACTCAAGTGCGTCCTACAATTCAACCCCAGAAATATGCGTGACATGCAAGCTTGCCACGGCTACCACTTGCTCGCAATCTTTCTCCATCGCCGGATGACCCTCTTTGACATCCGTGACCTTGACATTCTGTTTGACATTGCATCTTGCCAAGCTTCAGTTTCTCCGAAACCTGTTCCGTTGCAAGATGTGGCTGTGCTGACAATGACGGTTCCAAAAACAGCTTCCATCAAAGAACCCACTGTGCGGCAAATGTCTGGTGTTGTTCCAGATCTTGGGCCATCACCTAAGTTTGTCTCAAAGGACTCAGGCATTGATGCTGAATTGGATGCCATAAGCTTCCCCTCCAAATTTGATGACCAGGGTTCATCGTATGGGTCAGTTTTTGATCATGCTGAGAGTTTTGGTCATGAAGGGTCAATGGGTGCGGGGATTTCAGAGCTAGGAGGTGTCGATACCAGTGTGGAGGATGTTGACTGCATTGTTTTAACAAATGTTGAGATGGTGGAGCATGTCTTGTTGGATTGGACTCTTTGGGTGACCGCCCCGATTTCAGTACAATTAGCAATCCTTGGGTTTATTGAGAGATTGCTTGTTAGACATCGATACCACCTCCACAATATGACAGTTTTGCGGCGAATTGATCTTGTCAAGCGCTTGCTCATCATTTTGCAACGTGGGGATGTTGAGATTCTGGTCGTGGAGAAGCTGGTGAATTTGTTGGCTCTCATGTTGAAGGATGGGTTCCTGCCGGTGGAGCTGAATACAGTTGCGGATTTTGTTGTCATGACATTTGAACCCTTGGGAATGATGCGGGGGGGCAATTCAAACATGGCTCATGAACCCATGAGTACCCAGGTACAGATGGGCTCACAATGGCTTTTCCATTCAGCAACAGCCTTTTGTTTTCTGCTCTCATATTCTCTCATCTTGCTTGTGATGTCATTGTAGCTTGTGAAGAGGATGTACTGGGTGGTTTCTTCTTTCAGGTGAAAGTGAGGAACACACTGCTAGAGATGCTTATTGATTTACAAATGACAATCAAGACTGATGATGCCAAGATGGAGGAGTGGCACAGACTTGTGTCGTCAAAGCTCATCACGTTCCTCTTGGAAGAGGCAGTACACCCGACCAGCATGCGCTGGATTATGACTTTGCTTGGTACCTGCCTTTCCATGTCAACTGTTTTTGCATCCAAGTTCAAAAGCACAGGTGGACACCAGGCGTTACTCCATGTGCTCCCTAGCTTTTTCGATTCCCCAGAAGTCTACTTTGTCCTCTTCTGCCTCCTCTTCAATCAGTCTGTGTACCCTCGGCAACCTGAGGTACAGTGCCTCTACCCCAACATTGGGATCAAGGGTCAATTTCTTTTACAAAACTGCTGTGTGCTGTTTGTGAGTTGATGACAACCATGAACCAAAATCGGTGGAGCAGGGTGATGCACATCAGTGTTTTGTGGAAGCTACAAAAATGTATTCATGTGTATGTGCCATGTGTAGGTGAGATTGCTTGACTTCCACACTTTGATGCCAAGTGACGGGAAAGTGGTGGAGATCTGTTTCCCAGAGCTGCTAGAGACAGTGATAGCAATGTCAAAGGCGACATTTGACCACCTGAGCAAAAGATCACTAGCAATTCAACAGTCAGGGAATTTCTCTGAGTTCACAGCGACCTTGGCAAGGAGTTTCTCTGACACCACAGAGGATTCCGGCGAGCCACTCCAGGTTGACTCTTTGTTTCCATATCATGTTTTATGTGGTGGTTAGCAGCTCCCTTTTTTAGTTGCAGTCTTAGTCTGTTGGTTATATGTTATTACGAGTTTATCATGGACTGAAGGGAGAGAGAGAGAGAGAGTTGGAACTGCAGGGAGATGCGCTCCTGCATAAGACCTATGCAGCTCGGCTTATGGGTGGTGAGGCAGCAGCACCTGCACTGGTCACATCTCTGTTACGCTTCATGGTGGACCTGGCCAAAATGTGCCACCCTTTTTCTGTTGCATGTCGTCGCTCTGAGCTCCTCGAATCCTTGGTGGAGCTCTACTTTGCTTGTGCGAGGTAAATGAAGCATGGCTTCAAAATCAGCGGGTTTTTTTTTCCTCTTGGTTTTGTGGAAGCTCAAGCTATTCTTTACAAACTTTTTTTAATTTTCTGACAGATTTTTGCTTCATTGAGAAGCCAAAGATCTCTCCGGCAAAGTCCTTGCTTTGAAACTTATGCATTTCCCAATGGGATGTTGACAAGGACATAGGGTCTTATTATTTTAGTCCTGTGTTACTAACATTTTGAGCAATGTTGTGGGTGTTATGGGTTTAGGGTTTAGAAACCCTAAGCTTTAAACCATAATCTGTAAACCCTGGACTAATTGGGTTTCTTACAACTCTTACAGATCTGCAGGAGCTGTACAAGCAGTCCAAGGTGCTGTAAGTGCTCTGACTCAAACACGAAATTCACAACAAGGAGGAGATGTCCCAATCTTCCCTGAAGACAATCTAATGGAGCAGTTGGCAGAAGCGGCGGCAGCCACAGTCTCTCCAAAGACCAATGGACTCAATGGGCATGAACTGAAGATGAGGAAGGAGTATTCTGGAGAGATAATCACGAATGTGTTCCCTGATAATGACTCTAACGAGAATTATAATGACCTGTATTCTGATATACCTATTTATGCACCTGGCAGTACCACCAAAGGTGATGAAGGGCTGTCTGTTAGGCCTTCATCATCTTCACTTGGAGGTATTCTCTACTCCTGCATTGTAACTACAGAAGCATGAAAAGCTGAGCCTGTAAATAGTACATATGTGATGATTTTTGAGTTCAAACGCAGCAATGCACTTGTATTGGTTTTGTGGGCAGGTACAGATTCGTCTTTTAGGTGGGCACAAGGAGGTTCTCCAACAGCGTCAGACTTGTCCAACTCTATGCTAGCAGCGGCGCCAAAGGCCTTGCCACACGTGGGTTCGCCTGTAAGGTCTTGGCTAGGGGGACCTCGACTGCGAACAACACTGTCTCTTAGTGTTCCAGGCAGTGATGGGGACTTAAGTTCTCGCCCCAGGTCTGATTCAGTGTTCTCTACCACACCCGTCACCCCACGGAGTGATGTTGATTCTACCTTCAGTGAATTTGGATTTGACACCACTTTGGGGCGTTCGACGCCAACTGAAAGTTCGTTTGCAACTGTGACACCAAAGCTTTTGTTACAATTGGAGTCAATGGGATCAGGAAGTGGCCCATGTGCTGCTGGTGCAGCTGCTGTGCTTGACTTGATAGCTGAGGTATTGGCAGAAACGTTGACAGAGCAACCAAAAGGCACGAGCATTGTGGAGGCTGCACTGGAGGCTGTTCCACTGTATGTGGGAGTGGATGCCATGCTCGTGTTCCAAGGTCTTTGTCTTGGCCGCATGATCAACTTTCTAGAGCGCAGGCTGCTGCGCGATGAGGAAGAGCATCCAAAGAAGCTCGATAAAACCAGGTAAGCCATAAGAAGGTCTAAGGAGTCTCTCTCCTCTTGTGTTGCAAGCAGGTGATTTCCCATTGTGCCATTTCCTTTTGTGTTTACTGAATCTTTCTACATCCTCATAAGAAAATGGTGGGGCAACAGGTGGGCACCAAACCTTGAGACTTTGAGCTGGTTGCTAGTTGACCGGGTGTTCATAGGAGCATTTGCTGAGCCTGGTGGACCCCTCAAGGTGCTTGAGTTTCTTCTTGCAATGCTGCAACTGGCGAATTCAGATGGGCGTGTGGAAGATGCAACACCGGCAGGGAAAGGTCTACGAATTTCGCTTGTTCGGGGAGCAACTCGTCAAGTGGAGGCCTATGTGCAAGTCCTCCTGAAGAATACAAACCGCATGCTCATGTTCTGTTTCCTGGCACCGGCAGACATGAGAGGCCTCCTTGCAGACAATGCATTTTCTTCTTTCCGTCGCAGCTCTGATAGTTTCAACCAGAGCACAGACAGCATGGAATTGGGCAGCTCTGGAGATGTCGGACTCCCTTTGCAGGAGCTTGACAAGGGCACCGTATTGCAACTAGTTCTTGCAAACAGAAAGCTGATCTTTTGTGCAAGCAACATTGATTCGGAGCTGTTATGTGCCTTTTGTGTCAATGTTACACCCATGGTGTGGGATTCTGAACCAACCGTTCGATCCTTGGCAGTTGAAGTCTGGAAGGTGCTTGTGTTGCACCGTAGCCCCACCCTTGAAGATGTGCTTGTTCAGAAAGGGACCCAGGTGAGGTTTTGTGTGCACATTTTTTCTGCTCATCCTTCAACCCTAAACCGTAATCCTTAAGGTGTTTGATCTGCTAGTTTGATGTGTCACTTTTGAGGTGTAAGATGAGCTTGGTTTGTGGGTCACTCTTGAGGCCTGTCAACTTGTTCAAGCTTTCTGTAGCAACCCATAAGGTGAATGTCAGAGGATTTAACCATATGTGACCACACGTGTGCAGGGAGCTGATGAAATTGATCTGCTGCATGGGGGATTCAACCTGCTACTAACAGCAGGAGGTGCAAAGGACTTCTATGAGTGGATTGAGGAGTCATGGGAAACAGTGCGAAAGGTGCTGGACCAACGGGCCAGAATAGTTTGGAAAGAGTTTGTAGCTGGTGCATTGCGATTCCCAGGGGTGCGCATCAAGCCTCTGGAGGCAAGGCGGAAGAAGGAAATGACACGGCGGTTAAGGGAGGTGACTAAGTTTGATGCCCGGCACCGTGAGCAAGTGGTTGAGAGGCATGCTGCTCGTGATAGCGTACGGGAATCCATTGGTGCTGAGCTTCGTGTCTTACGCCAAGACAAGTACGGATGGATTCTACATGCTGAGAGCAGATGGGTGGACCACATTCAGCAGTTGGTTCATGAGCGAGGAATTTGGCCTATGGTTGCGGCACCTGTTGATGGTGACCCGGATTGGCAGTTGTGTGCAACAGAGGGACCTTATCGTATGCGCAAGAAACTTGAGCGTCGGAAGATAAATCAGGAAGATATAGGCCGCACCCGCATTCAGGTAAGGTGTACTCTATTTACCTGCTCTGGTTTGAAGATCCTTGTGGATACACAAGGCTTCAGGCTAGAAGCTGGAGTAATGGGTGCTTGCTGTCTTTGATCCTTGTTGTTGGTCTGGGTAGTTCTAATATGGGGAATTTACATTGCATTTTTCTGCTTCTCTATCAGGGTGACCAGTTGCTGGAGCTATCAGAGGGTAGAAGAGAAAGTCTGGAGACTGAGGGAACTCCGTCGTCATTGAACATGGATAATGACCTTTTCCATCTATATTCTGTCGGGTCCGACAGTCAGAGGCATTTGGGGTATGCCTGCAAGGAGTTTCTTGCGGACTTTGAGAATGAAGCTGAACAATCCAAAGCTGAGGAAATAGAAGAGGATGGAGACTCCTCATCAGCACGTGTGCAGTGGAGTGATGACCAACCTAGTAGTAGTAGTAACAACACTGCTGCTGACCACCCTCCTCCAGCAGTTGCAAAAGCAACTGCCAGTGTTGTGTCAGTTGGACTTGAAGCTGAAGAAACTACAGAAGGCCCAAGCAACAACAACTCACCAAGGATCCCGGTACCCCCACTGGCAGTGCAGGAGAAAAATCCACAAATTGCCACTGAAACCACCCAACTTCTTGACATGGACGTTCAAGAGGATGGGGAATATCTAATACGCCCTTACTTGGAACCTGGAGAGAAGCTCAAGTTCCGCTACAATTGTGAGCGTGTGGTGGGTTTAGATAAAAGGGCTGGCATTTTTCTCATAGGAGAGCAGGCCCTGTATGTGATTGAAAACTACTCTGTTGATGAAGAAGCAGGATGTATCAAGGAGAAGGGGGATGAGGGCGAGGTCTCAGTCATTGACCGGGCATTAGGTGTCCAGCTTGACTCTGCAAGCAGTTTAGCTGAAGCTGGGAGACAACCATCTGCAAAATGGTCAGAGACGGTTGCAGCAGTTGCAGCTGGGGGTCGTGCATGGGCATATAGCAGTGGTGCATGGGGAAAAGAAAAGGTGAGTTGTAAACAATGCTAGATTTTGTAATAGTGGTGTAATTGTTTGTGTGAGCCAGTTGATGATTTGGGCAAGTTTGATTGACGATAGTGGGTGGTGTTGCACATGGCAGGTGAGAACAGGGCAACATATGCCGCATGCATGGAGAATGTGGAAGCTTGAAAGTGTGCATGAGCTCTTGAAGCGGCGCTACCAGCTGCGACCTGTGGCGATTGAACTCTTCAGCATGGATGGCTGCAATGACCTTCTTGTCTTCCACAAGAGTGAGCGGGATGAAGTGTTTAAGAACCTTATTGCAATGAACCTTCCTCGCAGCAGCACGTAATGTCCTCCCCCTCAGTAGTCTTGTAAATTTTCTTTTCTCTGTTGGTTGCTTGTTCCCTCATCTCTCTGAAATTTTGCTCGCCTTCAGGATTGCATGTTCTTAAACCCTAAACTCAAAGCCCTAAACCAATCCATGTATAGGATCTCCCAGGATTGGAACTGCATCAAATGTGAGAGTTGAATTTGTTTTGGTTATTGGGTTGGCTGGATCTCTCTCTACTCTGTGCGGTTACAGCACCCAGTTGTATAGATTTTGTCTGAAGACCAAATTGAGCTTGCTGGACTTACAGTGAGCCATGATGCAACAGGTTGGATATGACAATATCGGGTGTATCAAATCAGGATGGCATTGAGGGTGGTCGTCTTTTCAAGATGATGGCCAAATCCTTCAGCAAAAGGTAATGACTAATGACTTATGACAAAATTTCCAGACCTGATTTCCATCTCTTTATTGATGCCCAGGTGATGATGGGTTGGACACTTTTGTGAGCGACTCTCTCATTACATCAAGACTGCCACTTGTTGTCATGTTACCATCAAAGTTTGTTGTGAGAGATTTCTTAGCAACCTTATAGATACAACTCTCAAACATCCTTGTATTCCCATGTGGTTTCTTGAGTGCTAGCTGACATCAAGACCGAGTCTTACTCGCTGCTTCTGGAAATGCAGCAACAGAGACCCAAGATGCAGATGTTCATATATTGTTTGCTTTAAATTTTGAGCAGATATTGTGCACTAATTTAGATCCCCTGTCAAGATCTGATGAAGTCAGTTTGGAGATCAAATTCTGGGACCCATTTGATCACACAACCGTCAGGATTCAACTACTGTCCACTGTTTTCCCAGGCACAGATATTTTCCTTGCTGTATGTGTGATAATTGGCTTTCTTCTTCTGGATGTAGGTGGCAAAACAACGAAATCAGCAACTTCCAGTACTTGATGCACCTCAATACACTAGCTGGGCGTGGTTACAATGACCTTACACAGTACCCAGTATTTCCTTGGATCCTGACTGACTATGAGAGCAAAGAGCTGGATCTAACAAACCCTGCCGTTTTCCGTTGCCTTGAAAAACCTATGGGTGCCCTTCATCCCAACCGAGAAGATGAATTTAAGAAAAGGTAGAAGTGTCTCATGTTTTTTCTGTCAATGGACATCGCAAAAAAAATTTCTTTCTGATTTCCAGATTTTCCAAAGATTCTTTGTTCATATTTATTGCATTTTGCTGATTTGCTTGGAGAAAAGTTACTGAATGTAATATGTGCTGTTCAGATATCGGAACTGGGATGACCCAGAGATCCCAAGATTTCACTATGGATCGCACTACTCAAGTGCAGGCACAGTGTTATTCTACCTTATCCGAATGCCACCATTCAGCTGGAACAACAAGCAGTTGCAAGGGGGCCAGTTTGATCATGCTGACCGCCTGTTCAACAGCCTCCACGAGACTTGGCTCAGTGCTAGTCAGGGGAATACTGCTGATGTCAAGGAGCTTATTCCTGAGTTTTTCTACTTACCCGAATTTCTTGAGAACCGGTTTCACTTTGATTTTGGCATCACCCAGTGTGGAGAGAAGGTATATAGTGTTGTCTGTCAGTCAGTTCATCTTTCAAAACTGGTCAGGGAAAAAATCTAACTAGTTGGCTGTGGTACATTGTAATGGGCAACTAAATAGGTTTTGAACTTCCTTGTTTCTAAACAAATTTAGGTGGGACTCTTTTGGACATGACAGGTGGATCATGTTGTCCTGCCGCCTTGGGCCAAGGGTAGTGCACGAGAATTTGTGCGTAAGCACCGTGAAGCCTTGGAGAGTCAGTATGTATCAGAAAATCTGCATCACTGGATTGACCTCATCTTTGGGTATAAGCAACGAGGCAAGGTATGACTTACTGTTTATCTTGTTACCCTGCCCCCTTCTCCTTCTTCTTCTTCATCTTCTTCTTTTGATATGTAGCTTTGTCAACTCCAAATCATGCAATACTATTTCCACTAAAGATTTGGATTGAATTTGCTGTTGCTGTCAGTGTTGTTTTGTTTTTGGAACATAGGTATGTGTTTACTAAGAGTAACAGGAAATGGACTGTTGAAAGGGAGTTGTGAGAAAAAATTGTGTTTGTGTTGGGTGGTGTTGCAACAACAGGCAGCAGTGGATGCGACCAATGTGTTCTATCATTTGACATATGAGGGCGCAGTGGACATTGATACTGTGCCAGACCCTGCGATGAAAGCAGCTATATTGGCCCAGATCAATCACTTTGGACAAACACCCTGTCAACTGTTCCTCAAGCCACATCCCAAGCGAAAGTGGGTCCAAAAACTGCCTCTAACGCCTGTTCTCCGACATCCCCACTTGCTGACTCCTCAGGTTTTTCTTCTGCACCTTGCCTAGGAAAAAAAAATAGTCAGAAAATAATAGAGCACTTTGTCGTTTCCATGTTGATCCCAATAGATAGCCTCATCGGCAAAATGAAAATTATGTTTCAGACAAGGCTGAGTGGTTGCACATCACAACATCTGCATCACAATAGCTGTGCATTAATAGAGAGAGCAACAGTTTTCTTTCCTGTCTAAGTCGTTCCTATTACGGTTGTTAAATCACAGGAGATTCGAACAGTGGGATCAAAAGTGTCCCAATTGGTTATGTTCCAAGACAAGCTATGTATTGCGGGTGCCAACCGGGTTCTTCGGCCACCTGTATATGACAAGTATGTTGCCTGGGGCTTCCCAGATCAGAGCCTCCGATTTGCCTCCTATGATCAGGACAAGCTTCTTGCAACGCATGAGAACCTTCATGACGATGGGCCAGTGCGATGCGCAGGATTCAGCAGAGATGGCCGCATCCTGGTGACTGGTAAGCGGCTGTGTGTGTTTGTATTGTAGCTAGCTGTCTAGCATGTTCTTTGTTCTTGGAAGCATCACAATGGGTGCTTCCAAATGCATTGGCTTTTGCCTTCAAATGTGGATGCACAATGTCTTTCAGGATTTTGCAGGCACAGAAATTATCATTGTTTTTCTGGGTGACACAGGTGGGGAAGATGGAGTTGTAGCAATATGGCGGCTACAAAAGGACAGTCTTCGGTTGCATCTGCAAAAAGTGCTGTGTGCGCACACACAAGCTGTGACATGCTTAGCTGTATCTCAAGCGTATAGCCTAGTGGTCAGTGCTTCCAATGACCAGAGTGTTATATTTTGGGATCTGAGGAGCCTGGAATTTGTTCGCCAGCTTCCAGAGCTTCATACACCAGCAACAGCTGTCCATGTCAATGACATGACAGGAGAGATTGTTACTGCCGCAGGCACGACACTGATAGTGTGGAGCATTAATGGGGACTGTTTAGCAGCTGTAAATACCTCCCAACTCACCTCAGATACCATACTCTCCATCACAAGCCCCCATGTCTCTGACTGGATGGAGTTTAGCTGGTATATAACTGGTCACCAGAACGGTTCAATCCGGCTTTGGCAGATGGATTTTGACTCCCATTCACTGCCACGTGTTGTAAAGGCTCAATCAAGAGTGCTCGATTCATTTTCTACACCTGACCACCGATTGGGTGCAAGAATATCACATACTCGAAGTGTTATTGCTCCCTCGACTGTTGTAGACTTTAGGAGGTCAGGGTCTGGTGCTTTCTTTGGAAAGGGAGACACAAGTTCTTCTTGTATTACAGGTGGCACACCTGAATACCAGCTCATATTGCGAAAGGTGTTGAAGTGGCACAAAGAATCTGTAACTGCATTGCATCTTAGTAATGATTTGAAGCAGCTGTGCAGTGGTGACAGTGGGGGTCATGTTGTCTCATGGACCTTATCAGATGACGCCTTCAAAAACCCTCTTCTGCAAGCAAGTGAGGTACAACTTGATTCTCCTTTCCCAGGAGGTACAACAATCTTGCTCATTTTGAAAGGATCATCTATTTTTCATGAAATTCTATAACTGTATATATGTGTGGATGCTAAGTTGCGGTTCGTGATTGAGTGGTTGCAGTTTGATGAATGCACATCTTGCCAAAATCAGATTGTTGATGCCCAGAAGCCGTATCACTGTGTGAACTGCGGTCAAATTTTGTGTGTGGACTGCTCCAGCCACCACCTTGTATTGGAGAAACTTGGGTACTTCTCCCCTGTCTGCGTATGTTCCTACTGTTACCAGTTCGGGAAGACAGCCAACTCATCTGTTTTTCAGGATGCAGCAGCCACAGAGAGCAGAAGCAACCCGCTGGTGACAGAGTCCAATTACTCCAACAAGTTTGCAAATCTGGACAGGGCTGACAGTAGTACATTTTAGAGCAGGAATTTATTCAGCAGCAGCTGCAGGGAAGCCAGGGTAACACACAAAAACCCACATCCCTAGTGCACGACACCCAACAGCCTTTTTCCCCACTGTTTTTTTCTTTACAGAAAATTCTCATTCACATGTCAAGAAAACACATGTAGAAATTTGTAAGACGTAGGATTATAATGGGGCTCTATTGGGTTTAGATGAGGATTGCGATGCAGGTTTCTTGTATCCCGCTTTGCTCTTATGGTAGCTTCAGTATTCAAAAGTACAGCTTCTTTTTCCAACAATCTTCAGTCTGGTTAAGCTGGTTTATTATTGCAATTTTTTTGATGAGGAGTTGACATTGCCATATCTGAGTAGTGTTTTGTCATGCATTGATGCTCTCTTATGTGCACGTGTGCTTAGTTAGTGTTGGATAAGAGCTGTCCATGAAAATTTACGTATTCTTGATCAGAGTTATAAAGTCTTCAAGCTCTAATTGGCTTTTGTTCTTCCAATCCTGTCAGTTGGTTTTGTCAAGTCCTTCTGTTTCCAATTGCTAAAGAGTGCGCCACTTGCAAAGCGTAGGATGACTTTATGATCTGAGGTCTAGAACGTTCTTACAAATGTGCCATTCACAATTTCATTAGCGACGGTTCTCCAGTGTCTTGGCAGCTTGCAATTGTCATGCTGGTCTTTCAGAAAGCTTTTGATTCTTTTACAGGAATGGGTAGCCCATCCAGACACACACTTGTTGGACACAGGAAAGCTGAACCGCTATAATCACCTAAAAGGGTGCGGCAATGGTGGTGCTCATCAACAATGGGGTCTAGGGTCTAGGTTAGAGTGAGTGAGATTTGCTCATGAAATTGCAATTAAATTTCTGAAGCACCAACAATTAGAAAGCAATTGTTGGTGTTCAGAAAATCAACGGCAATGGGGACACCATGGATCCAAACCAAAACCCCTAGAGTGAAGCCCTAGGGTTGGGGCATTCCCATTCAAGGGGCCTAGGATGCGGTGTTGAAGTTTGCCTCACATTTTGGGAATTACCCCACCCATCATATGATTATTTGGATTATCATATATTTATGTGTGTGAGGATTAAAAATTTTTATGAATTTTTAAAACCTTTCATAAAAAATTGAAACAAACATAACAACACCTGATGATATTTGTGTGTGTGTGTGTGTGTGTGTGTGAGGATTGATATTATATTTTTTAGTTGTAATCAACAATAGATGTACACACCTCAATATGCTACCTTACAACACATGAGGCAAACATTACCATAAAACTTGAAGCACTCGGAGGAAATTTGTAATGTATGTGGATGGCACATTATATCCATGAATTTCCCTCCTAGAAATTGGGAGGGATATTATGCCTACTTCTCAAGCGTGGGAAGGAAATTAAGCTCACTTATAGGTGTAAGAAGCCGCCCACTATTTGAGGAGTGAGCACGAGAACCCTCCCATTCTTACCCCTCGTGATCTACATAGGTTTGGTTCATGATAAATTTTGCCTCGCACTTTACAATAGGTAAAGCCCTAGGGTGGGGGACATTCCCAAAATGCACGAGACTAGGCTACCGCCTCATCCTAGGCCCCCGCCTCATCCTAGGGCCCTTATTTTGAGGATGCCCCCGCCCTAGGGCTTTACCATAAACAAAGGTCATGAGGCATAGGAGGGAAGGTTGTGTTCTTACACCTTACTCCTTCCTTACAAGTGGGAGGGATCTTTAAACCTAAAAGTCATAAATGCCTCAATAAATGGATAAATATACATCAAGGGAGGCATTTATACACCATGTGTTGGCCAATCCTTGTGGCTACCCCAACCATATAGTACTCAATTGAGTACAAGTTTTACAAGAGGAGCAAAAAAAAAATGCATTTTTATACCCTTGAAATGTATACTTACTTCATCCAAAATTTGATTTTACATGCAACTTTACACTAGCATTAGAGATGATCACAAGAGTGATTCTTATAGCGAGCATATATATATATATATATATTCCCATCACTTGTGTAAAGGGAGATTCAAATATCTCACTTGACACAAAATAGATAGCTCTCAATCTTTCAAATATTTTTTTATATTTCAATTTCATGAACATGAACGCGTTTTAAAAATTTCACTTCAATAATATTGAAGAACCACATATTTAATATGTATTTAAATAAATTTTTTTTACTTGAAATAAAATCTCTATCTTATCTCAAACTCTTAAAAGTTTTTCTTTACACGAGTTATATCGTAGAAAAAAACACCATATAATAAAATTATCCATAAAATAATCCTCACTTTGATCCTCACTCTAGTCACTCATCCTCCGATTTAATTTTCCATACTAAAATTGTAACAGTTTCCAAAAACTACATACATACATACATACATACACCACTCCAAAGCTAATGAAAAGCTCCTTGAGCCATGGGAAAATCAGGAGCAAAATCCATCTAAGTGTAATTAATTAATTAATTATACATGTATGTAAGGACTAGTATATGTATGTATAAAGTCCCAAATCGTACGTATGTACGTAGTCGAGGACATACGGTTCTAGTATTTGTTCATCGTAGATGCCCGTACAGTCGCGTACGTCGCGGAACTTGTCGCGGACGTCGCGGAGCTCGTGGCGGACGTCGAGGACGCTCTGCGCGCGCGGAGCTCCTGGTCGTGGAGTCGCGGAACTCGGGACGTCGAGGACGGTGCGCGCGCGTAACTGGGCGAAGTCAAGAACTGGCGGCAGTGTTCAAGAAGAAGCGCTCGTGACGATCAGCGCCAGTGATGGGATGATACAAGTAGGCGTTTTTCAGATACTCGAGCCACGTGAAGGGACGATAGATTTGCGGCCATTCGGGCGTGATGAGCTCGGGGGGTGTAGCAACGGTTGCGTTCAGCGGAGGGTTGAGGAAGCAAGCCAGAGAAAGACGCTGGGAGCTACTGTTCACCACTGCACGATGCAGCACGCTCTTGTACATGGTGTTGCTCAGAACCTTGCATGTCCAGGACACAAACAAACAAGACCAGAAATCAATATCACAGAGAAAATTGCAGAAGCAACAAAAAGAAAAAGAAAAAACCTTCAATCCATGGAAACCCATTGTCGCAAAAGAAAAAACAGTTGTTCCGGAGAGAAAGAGAGAGATCCGCTCGAGAGCCAGAGAGAGGATGCAGCTGAGATCATGAGTCTAGAGATGACAAGCCTTCCTTGTACCTGGAAGAGGTCACCAATGTTGACGACGAAGCAGTCGGGGCGGGGCTTCACAAGGATCCATTTGCCATCAATCTGCACCTGGAGGCCGTCGACGCTGTCCTGGTGAAGGATCGTCAACAGATGGGGGTCGGTGTGAGCTCGCAGACCGATGGCAAGAGAAGGCTCTGGGCAAGGAGGGTAGAAGTTGAAGCGCATGGAGGTCATCCTCTCCTTCTCCAGGTACTGGTTGAAATGGCCAGCTTCTAGTCCCAAGCCCTCGGTGAGAAGCTCCAGCAAGCGACGAGCTAGACCCTCCACCGCTGCCATGTACTCTTCAACTGCTGAACTGCACACAAGACACAGCAGCCAAGACCCAGAAAAAACAAAAACCCACAAGCAAGAAGGGAATATCAGAGTTCCAGCAGCAGCTCGAACGATTTTGTCGGGCAAGATAGATCTCGGAGTTTTTTTTCCTGCAAGATCGTGATACCTAGTGATGGGGTTTTCAGAGATGCAGCGGCAGCACGTGCAGTTGGTAGTATACCTGAATTGGTTGGGATCACTCTCGGCGAAGAGCTTGGCAGCCATGTCGTGGATGTTGGAAGTGGGATGCAACTGCATGTGGAAGCTCTCGGCCCAGTGCATGACCTTCTGGTTGACCCAGGTGTTGGCACCGTAGCCGAAGGAAGCACCAGGCGGACGATGCACGCGCTCCTTGACATCGAGCGGAAGCTGGAACATCCGGTGTGCCTCGGCCTCGCATCTCTGGATCAATGCTTGATCGACTCCATGGTTGAGTACCTGGAAAAAACCCCATCTCTGGCATGCCTTGGCCATCGCCTTCACAAGCTCCTGCCGACGACGTTGCTGCAGGATCTTGTCACCCGCGAGCTGATCATTGTCCTCCGACCGCGTCTCCTCCAGCTCTGAATTCTCTAGCAGCACTGCCAGATCCAACACGGGCACCTCCAGCTCCGGATGCTCAGAAACCTCCCACGTCGAGTCAAGCTCGCTCATGGAGCAGCGATGGCTTTTGTCGACCTCGATGAACATTGCCGGTAGCTGCTTCGACTCCGAGTGCAGCTTCAGCGCTTGAGACAGCAGCCCCGTGCTGCCGCCACCACCGGAGTTTTCGACATTACTGCCACTACAACTGAGCGTCGCGGTGCCGCTGGTCATCATGTCTGCAGCAGCAGTTGTCCCAGTAGTACCGCCAGCGTCCTCCACTCTAAGCGGTGAATCTGCCATAGTCGACGGATCCCCGGCCATATTCTGGTTGCAGAATCCAGCGACCGCGTCGATCCTAGCTGCTGCTGCACTTCCAGTAGTACAACTACGATCAGCAGCAATACAGCTCTCTTGAAGAAAGAAGATCAAGCTTTCAGATCATAAGAGCTTTGGAGCTGCTGCTGTTGCTGCACAGTCTGGGGCTGATCACAAGAAGATCCCAATTGCTGCAACATCATTCAATTCTAGCTTCAAGGATCGCAATAGAACAACAACAAGTTCATACGCTTCTTCAATCCCATGAGAACAAATCCACAACTTGTGAAATCAACAAGCTCTTCTTCTTGGCTGCTGCAAGAATAGTTAGAAGTTTTCCCAGTTACTTAAATATCTAGAGATCATATATGCAGCAGCAAGCAACTCTGCAGTTACAGTAATGTAGAAAAGAATTTACCAAGTAGATTAGTGCAGCAGAAGCAGCTGAGTCTTGCAGACTTGATGATGATATATAGTAAGGGGAGATTGGGATCACCTGCTGCAGCAAAACTCTCCTCTAGTAAACTAGACACAAAGTGCATTTGTCATAAGGAATCCTGCAAGCCAGTGGGTTGGTTGCTGCTGCAAAATTAGTTGAAGCTGTTGTTGCAACTTTCAAGTCACTCCTCCCCGAGTTCAAGTTCATGTGCTGAGAGCTTCTTTGCAAAGGGAATGGAATGAAATTTCTCCAAGCAACTGGAATTGGAAGCTAAAGATTCAAGTTCCAGGCCTTGTAAGGAATGAGTGTTAGCAAATGGGTTAGGAATTCATACAACTTTGACCAGTTTTTATGCTGCAAAAAATTAGGGGAAGGGAAGGTGGGGGAAAAAGACACTATACTGTAGCATTTTGGCATCTGACTCCCACCCCAATTTTTATTTATCAATTTATTTATTTTCTCTCTCTCTCTCTCTCTCTTTCTCTCTCTGTCTGTGTCTGTCAAGCTTGAGAAGAAATGGGAACTTCTTGTAGTTTGAATGCTGCAAAAAGGGGGAAGTGGAAAAGACACTCTACCTAGTGCATTTTGGCATCTGACCAAGTTTTTTTTTTTTCCCCCCTTTTTGTCTAAGCTTGTGAAGGAAGCAATCAAGCAGGCAAGAAAGAAAGAAAGATTGTTGTTTTAGGTGGACTGTGTGTCCCCTTGTTTTCAAACAAAAGACGACATGGGGACACTGAGTAGGAGGTTCCCCTACAGTAAAAGGGGGTTTAGAGTGTGCTAGAGTTTGTAAAGTAAGTGAAAGAAGGAAAAAGGCAAGGGAGGAAATAGTATTGTGAGCTGAATAATAATAATAAGCCTACTACTACTACTACTACCATTGCTATTCTAGACCCACCACTGAATTGGCGGCCCTTTTTTGTCTAAGTAGAGTATTCCCATTCCCCAACACCAATCAAACAGTCAAGAGTTCTTCTTCTTCTTCTTC
>Ga0116229_10003769_pt1 | contig 24939 bp, 21 predicted proteins | sample S1TSphgellanicum_3_FD_87313 | JGI IMG/M metagenome (GOLD analysis project Ga0116229, IMG submission 87313) | Host-associated microbial communities from peat moss isolated from Minnesota, USA - S1T2_Fc - Sphagnum magellanicum MG | ecosystem: Host-associated > Plants > Peat moss > Unclassified... | reverse complement strand
TAAAATTATATTTAGTTTGAATTAATATGTTTTTGATTGTGTTGGTGTTTAGGAGGGGACCCAACGAAGGTTAACAGAATTTGTTCATTTCTGCTTTTTTGTTGGTGGGGGGGGGGGGGGGGGGGCGGGTTTGGGCCTTTTTCTGGCTGATTGCTTGCTTGCTAGTTCTCTCTCAAAATTCTGCAACTCCAAAACTTGTTTTTCTTCCCAACATTTAGAGTTCCGATCAGCTCAGGAATTGTAAAACACTTAGTCTTTAGAAATTCTCTTTGAGAGCTTTGCATTCCATCTGTGGCAGAATTCTCCGTTCCCACCAGTTCAGGTATGAGTATCTTACCAAGACTTTTGTTTTGGGTTCATCAATGCACATTTGAGATTAGGGTTTTTGCAGATGTGTAGAGGAGAATTTAGGGTAGATGGACAAATCTTTTGCTCATTTCTTCATGGAGCATGTGTGAGTCTTGTTGTTGGTTTCTGTAGTGTAATTGCTTCAAATTTTGAGCTCCATTTTTCTCCAAAGCAGGTCAATTTGAAGCTCAATTCATTTTGTGGGGGGAAAAAAGAAGCTCAAATTTTGAGCCCCATTCATTTGTGATGCAGAAATCAGAGAACCCAAGAAGAAATTTTTAAAAGATTTCTAGCTCCTTGTGGTTTTGATCCTTTTTCATCTTTCTTCCAATTTGTGCAGGTGACCAGGTTCTTCTTCAGTGTTTGCTGTTGTTGACAGATTGTCATTTTTGGTTTCCAATGGTGACAAATTGGAAAGATCTTTGTTGGTGGAGTGGGGTGTAGGGTTTAATGACACTGAGTCAAGTCATGGTGGATTGCTGCTGAAGACTGTTGCTGCTGCTGCTGACGGGAGCAGCAGCTCACAAGGCCACACTGTTCCTTTACTACAAGAGGTTAGCTCTTATCATTGAAACTTAAAAAAAAAAATGGTCCCTCACTTGTATTATGCAAGCTTTGTATCTATCATCATCCCTGCCAAAAACAATGTGGTTTCAACAGTTAAAATTAGGGTACATTTGAAGATGGCAGCTTCAATTCTGCAAGTATAAAAAGAAATGGTGTGTGAACTTTTTAGGTCAGAACACACTGCTGCTGCTGTGTTCAAATCTGTGGACATTTGTTTTTGCCTCCTGCACAGAGGTGGTTGTTTGATATGTGGTATTACCTGCTGTGTGTGTTAATTGTTTCTATTTTTGTTGTTACTGAATAAAGTTTTTTGCATTTTGAGATGTGGTGATCTGGTATACTGATTCAAAGAGAATGTTTTCATCGGGGTTGTGAGGAAGATGGCAGATATGGACACTGAAATCGATGTTCCATTGCTCCTAGACCAAGTTGAGGATAACCGCAGTGAACAGACTCTGGAATCACCAACAGAAGATGAACTAGGTGTTGAGAGTCTTGACTATGACCCAATACATAGCTTTGTGTCTTCACAACAGAAAAGGGCTCAACAACGAAGGCATTTTTACGGGTATAAAACAAACACATTTCTTTTCCAACTACACCCAAACACACACACAATCATTTATTTATTTGGAGAATTTGATAAATTTGTGTTTTGCAAATTGAGAATCTCTAAAAACTCTTTCATGTCAATCCAAGGCAATGATCTGAAATTTCAGAGTCGATGATTGTGCAAAAACTGAGAAATTTTTTTGAGCTTAAGATTTTTCCAATGATCCTTTTTTTCGGTGCTTGTTATGCTTTGGATTTTCATCTGTTGAGAAAATTTGAATTTTGGGTCGGCAGGTACACAGGCCTTACACTTGCTAAATGGAGCATCACTATTATGATTGGCATCCTTGTTGGTGATTGCCTCTCTCTCTCTCTCTCTCTCTCACCCTTTGATAAAAAAACTACCTGAGAGCAGTCTTTCCCTACTACTAGCCACTGACCCACCCATTGACCCACACACTCACCTACCCATGTAGATCAACCAGATTGTCCTTTTAGACTTGATCATTACAGAGTTCATATGATCTCCGTGTGAACATTTTGCAGGAATTGTTGCTTATGTTATTGAATCATCACAAGAAGTTATCATCAGTACAAAGGTAAATCAATCTCTTGATCACCACAGTTTTTTGTGAATGTTAAAACTATTTACACGAGCATCTTTTTTTTTTTTTTGGCTGTCATTTGTTTTCTTCATTTCTCTTCACAGTTGGAAAGAAAAGGGTTGGTGCTGGTAGAGAGCATAATGAGAGATGCTTAAAAAAAAGTATAGTGTAGTGACCTTTTTGTTTGAAAAATCTTGTGATCAATTGTCAAAATCTTCAATTATGATGCAGAAACAATGGACAGAGGAGGCAATCAATCAAGGGCTACATTTACCTCTTGTTTTTTTCATATATGCATCCTTTGGGATTTCTCTTGTTTTGTTCTCAAGCTGTTTAGTGCTATTTTGGGCTCCAGCTGCTGCGGGTGGAGGGGTAAATTATGTCTTCCACTTTTGAACTTGTAACAAATTGCTACGAATGTTCTTTCTTTCTCTTGTTTTGGAACAAGTTTTTTCCACTGGACTTTCACATTATGTGTACATAATGCCAATTTGTTGGAAGCAGATGTTAATAATGCAAATTTCCAGACAAAAGTTACAAGGAGCTAGAATTCTAAATTGGTTTTAAAATCGTTGATGATTCCACTAAAATGGGGTTTAAATGAAAGCTTTTGAAGTGGAATTGTCATGTAAACCCCATATGGTTTGTGGTTCATTTTGTAATGCAAAAATTGATTCAAATTTTGGAGTTTTTTGGTGCATGCAGGTCACTCTTGTAATGGCTTACCTGAATGGGAATGATATTCCAGATTTCTTCCAGTTACGCACTCTCATCACAAAGGCAGGATTTTTCTACCCTCATTATACCAATCGCCCCTGTATACCAATTTACTATCAATGTTGAATGCTGTGTTTTGGGTCTATAGATATTTCAGAAAGAAAGTGTTGTCATTTGTGAACTCCACTGTATTGGGTATGTGCTACATGTATCTGGATATGATTCCCCACATTTTACTCCTCTTTTTTCAGTCATTTTCGAGAGTTCGGTGTAGGGTTTAGGGCTTTTCAGAAGGTGGGTTCAGGGTTGAAGGTTTTTTGGGAAGTTGGGTTTTGGGTTGAGGGTTTTCTGGAAGTTGGGTTTTGGGTTTAGGGTTTCTCAGAAGTTGGATTTGGGTTGAGGGTTTTCTGGAAGTTGGGTTTTGGGTTGAGGGTTTTTCTGCATCCATAAACTGATGGCATGGGATGTGTCAACAATGCTGATGTCATGCATTTCTGATTTTGCAGTGTTTGGGAACTATTTGCACCATCTCTTCTGGCCTACCGGTAAAGGATTGGATCGTGGAATTAAGATTCTTTTTTTTTTTTCCTAAATCCAATTCTCATAAATGATACTGAATTTCTAATCAATGGGGTTTCGGAAAATGGAAAAAATTCATTTGTCCATGTGAAGTCTCTCATGTCTCTATAGTGTTTATTTGAAGTGTAAATAAAGTCTGTGTTTCTATGGGGGGGTGGTGTCGGTGTAGATTGGTCAAGAAGGGCCTATGGTGCATATAGGCGCAGCAATAGCATCATCACTCACGTGGATGCATGGTCGATTTCCAACAAAGAAAAGACAAGGATCTTCTTCTTCACACTCATCTCGACTTTGTTGTGACCGTATCAACCAGCTTTCAAATAAAGCCTTCCCCTTTGCAAGTCTGCAAAACCCTTAAGAGCACCTATTTTCATCTGCCTGACACCATTAAAAAACAATTCTCGTTCTTTCCTCTTCTAAAAAAGTTTACTTGTCATGTGGAATCAAAAAATGCAAACGTACTTAATAATGCTGCAGAAAAGAATTGTGTACATATGTACCAAAATTTCTTAACTTGGGTCTTCAGGTTTGCTCTGGTTCTGGATTTTTTAAACCTCAAAGAACTGGTGGGTCTTGGTAAAGAACCAATGGTTTTATGGGTGGTTATGAGATTTTTGCAAATCTGTTGAGAGCCACAGTTATATATCAGATCCAGTTCCTTGATTTTCTGAGAACCGTAGTTATGAACCCTAAGAACTGTCAGATAACCACTGGGGGTCTGTATGGGTTTCTGATAACCATCCAATACTGACTTGCACCGCATTTTGAAACCCAGAAGCAGTAAAATAATTGGCTTTCATGTTCAATTGCAGGACTTCCATAATGACAAGGACCGTCGGGAGTTCATTTCAGCTGGAACTGCAGCAGGGTAAATCTTTTTCCAGAGCTAGAGGATTAGGGTTTAGGGTTTAGGAACTCTAAACAAGTTTTACGTTGCATTTTCAAAACACAAATGAGAGTATATATATGTATATATATATAGTGGTTAGAGATGGGTCTGAAATTTTGGTTTTGTTGCAGCCTTGCAGCAGCATTTGGTGCACCAATAGGTGGAGTGCTTTTCTCACTAGAGGAGGCATCAAGCTTTTGGTCTAGGAAGGTGAGTGTCTGTCCACAAACCCATCTTTGCAAAAAGTATGAACTTCCATTACAAGAAGCTTAGAATGTCTGCTTGTGTGGATTATGTATAATAATAATCCACCACACATTTCTGCAAGGTGAGAAGGAAAAAAACCCAATGCCAAAAAAAACAAAATCAAATCTCAAAAGTCTCAAAAGGTTTTCATTTGTTTCAATGTCAAAGATGTTGCTGAGGGTTTAGGACTTAGGGTTTAGGGTTTTTCTAGAGAGATGGGCTAATAATCTGTGGAAATTTGTGCAGGTAATGTGGCGCTCATTGTTATGCACATCATGTGCAACTATGGTGCTCTCATGGCTTAACAAACGGTGGGTTAACAACAACACAATTGCACCCCAGTGGATATGTATAGGGTTTAGGGTCAGAGGGGAAAAACAATGATGCAATTCAAAACGAGCACCAATACGGAAAGTTTTAACAAAGATGAGACAAAGAAGTCTAGGTTTACAACTATTGTAAAATGTCTAGAAGCAATAATTATGTTGTATAGACAATGAAAGTGCAAAGGAGACACAGAGATTGATTGATAGAATCTGGATAGTTTTTCACATCATTATGTGGTTTTTATGTGATTTTCAGAGTACAATTTTTTGCTGTTGCAGAAGTTTTGTGTCTGATCCTCTCGGTTAATTTTTGTGGGTTGTGCAGTGACTTTTCTTTGTCATTGCCAGGCAGCCTTTCATTTCATGGTCTCCGGGTAACCATCATTTTTTGAGTAGAGTCATCATCATGCTTTGTGGTACATAAATTAGGGTTAAGGGTTTAGGGGTTAGGTTTAATTATTGAGTTAATGGAACTAGTAGATCTCTCACTAGAGTTTAAATTGTAAGAGATGGATAAAGATGAGAGTCTGGTGTAGAGGGTCAATGGGTTCAGATCATTTTGCACAACAGGGATGTTGGATCAATTTCAAAAGGTTGAACTATATAATTGTGGGTGACTTTGGGTGCAGCCAGAGTTTTCATTGCATGATTTGCCATTATTTGTGGTAACAAGTGGAGCAGCAGGGCTACTGGGTGCATGTCTCAACACTGCGCACGGTTGGCTTTCTCAGTTGCGGCCTTCATCCCGACACAGGCTCTTAAGGTTCTTTTGTTTGGTCTTACTAATCAACCTCATATGTCGTGATCCATGTTGGTTTTTAGGAGCATGCAATGAAACAATATTTTTATTTTTCATGTGTTTTCATGGGTACTTGCATTTTTCCTTGTCTTTTTACCAAAAAAATTCTCGAGCTGTGGCTTATCAAAAGTGGAACGGAAATGGAACAAATTGGTTTGCAGGATAATTGAGGCATGCTCAATAACTTTCATTGCTGTGGGTGCGATTTTTTCTCTGCCGCATTTTTTTGGGCATTGTCTTGAAATTCAGAAAGAGTGAGAGTTCTTTCATCTAACCCTAAACCCTAAACACTTGTGCCCAATTTGGTGGTTTGGGTCTTATTCCTCATTTGTGCTAACTTATCTTCTGGTTTCAGACTCTCAATTTTGATTGTTAATTTTGTCAAATGTCACACATCTTGCAGACAAAAGGAGGATGAGTATTGGTTCAGATATACATGTCCTGGTGCCGACTCTATTACAGGTGTTGGCTACTATAATGACCTTGCCACTCTATTTTTCTCAGTACCTCATCAGGTGATAATAAAGCCCTACTACCCTTTCTTTTAAAATTATTGAATTGTTATTGTTTTAAAGCCTTGTTGTTGCTACAAATCTTCAAAAACTCACATTGCTGAATTGTGCAGCTTTCAAAATTAGGGTTTAGGGTTTAGAGTTCAATTAAACTTGTTTCAAGGAAGTTTTATCCCTCTTGTTTTCACTTCATTTGGAAGATCTTGTGAAGTACGAAAAAAAGAGCAGATTTCAATTTAATGGAATTTTTTTGGAATTTTGTAAATTTGTCATATCCAGCAGTAAGATTAAGATTGATGCTAAAAGAAGTGTTCTTTTGCTGGGTTTTTTTCTTTCTTCCTTTTGGGTTTTTGGGTTCTTCCCTGTGTACACAGTCCATTCAGCGATTGTTGGCGTTGGGAAGTACAGTGGATTCCTACTTTACAGTGCAAAGTTTGTGCATTCATTGGATGTCATTTCTAGGGCTTTTTATCTTGGCATATGGTATAGCCACTCCTGGTGGCATATTCATGCCATCCATCATGGTGCGTGCACACACTGTAGAAAAAAGCATCTCATTTCTTGATGCATTTTTTCAATTTTGTTCAACCATACATAATAACAAACAATCTAGACTTGGATTTTAGGGGGAAAGTGGCAGGGAATCCACCGTTTTAGATAAGACATTGGTTACGGCATCAGCCCCTGAACTATTATCATGTGTCTTTATTTATGGAACTTCTGAGAGGGAGAGATTTATGGTGGCAATGGTGGGTGGCAGGTAGGCGCATCCTTTGGAGCATTCTTGGGACGTATTTTCCAGATTTGGTTGCCTTCGTAAGCTCTTCGAAAATCTGCACCTCAACCTATTGATTGAATTAAAACCTTAATTTTTTTTGAAAATTCCACAAATAGTGCCAATTATTAGTAGCAAGGCATGGTAATCCCCTGTTGGCTACCTTCTTGAAAATAAAGGTGCATACTGGCTAGAGTTATGTATATAGCTGTGATTCCTTTGATAATAGTGTGTTGGGGAAGATGGCAGAGCAAATGTGCAGCCAGGATTACATGCACTAGTAGGCGCAACTGCTATGCTAGGTGGTGTGTTTCGCTCATCCATTTCTTTGGTACTTCAGAAACCCCTTTTTTGTATCTGAGGGGAGATTGAAACATGACAAAAGAACAAAAACTAAAAAAAATTCTAGAGCTTTAGGGTTTAGGGTTATGGTCAGAAAAAATCTCTTTCATGTTTATTCTGACCACTCTATAGCTTACAAGAAATAACCCACATTGTACATTGTATGATAATCAACTTGTACAGCTTTTATTAAAATCTAGAGCTTCAGGGTTTATGGTTTAAGCTTATGGTTGTAAAATTTCTTTACTCGTATTGTGACTTTACAAGGAAAAACCCAATTTATTTATTTATTTATTTTTTGGATATGTATATAAGTGAGTTGAGAAATGTTTAATTTTGTATTTCGTCTTTCTCTACAGGTTGTGATAATGGTGGAGGGCACCGGGGGAATTGATTTCATACTGCCAGTTATATTGGCAATAGTTATATCCAATTGGGTAGCACATCACATTCATCATGCGGGTGCATATGAAGCTGATTTAGAACGCTTGGGTATGGTGTTTTTATATTGCTTTCAATTTGTTTGCAATTGACACCTGTAAAGCGTTGTGTACACCTTATTATCAATTGTTTCATCTTCTCTTTTTTGTAGCAATTTTTGGTTGTTGTTGATGCTGATTTTTGATGTGGTTTTGATCAGGTGAGGTTTGTTTCTTACCAAGTGAACCACCACATAAGCTTATTGCAATTACAGCAGTTGATATCATGGCCCCAGATGTAATTTGTTTCAATGAGGTAGCATTTTCTTACCTTGACATTTTCTTAACATATTCACTATGCTTGTGAGTCTTTCCCTTGCACACAATTTTTACAGCAGTTTTGAGAATTGGTTTATGTGAAAAATCATCCTAGTAATCTTTGTTATGGAAGTCTGATTTTGATGTCCCAAATTTTCTCATGCAGATTGTGTCAGTTGCTGAGGTTGTTAAAGTCCTGCGTGAAACTCAGCACAATGGATTTCCTGTAATTCGCCATGTGGAGTCAGATGGTTGTGGACAATTAGTTGGATTGATATTACGCCATCAGATTTTGCTTCTTTTAGAGCAACGTGCTTTGATGGAGGTTGATTCCCAATTGCTAAATCGACACCTTGCACCACGCATTTCCTCACGTCAACGAGTTACAAAGGAGCAGCAATTTTATGAGCATGCAATGCGGGTTTATCACCATAGTCATTACCCACATAGACGATATTTGTCATCCCGACCTGAAGCACTCGATGAACTAGATCTTGATGAAATCTTGCAGGTAAATGACCTAGAGAGGACTCTTTTTTTCTTAATTTAATAATTTTTTCATTTTTATTTCTGATTTTCTGGTTTTTGCTGAGTTTTTGAAACATAATCATTGTAATTAGGATCTTCTGATCATTGGAAAGAAAACAATCTGTTTTATTATGAGAAAGCAGATTTGAAGAACCACAACAACACACAATCTTTGAGTGGGTTTTTTCCAGGAGGCGGCACCAAGTGGTGCAAGTGGTACAGGAGCAAATGGGAATAACGATCAACATACAGAAGAAGCTAATAATGCAGCCAAGTCAAATTCTGCACGGAAAACAGTACTGGCTTTAGATCTCCGACCTTATATGAATCGGGCTCCTCTCACGGTTTGTACTACTGCCATTCTCTTCAGACTACAAACTTCTAGTTTTCACAACTTTCTTCCTTCTCCAATTCCCGTAGCAATGTCACAATTTTCTTCCTTCATCCAATTCTTCATTCCAATCCTACCATTTTCCTTCATCTAATCCATAAATTTCCCCCCCATCTAGATCCATATCCTTATTTCCTTCATTGAATCCATTATGTTTCCTTCATGTAGTCCATGTTTTTCATCCATATGTTTCCTTGTCATCTAATCCATCTGGTTTCCTCCTCTTACAATGTTGGGTTTTAGGTTCGTGGGGAGTGTTCAGCACAACGCGTTTTCATCATTTTTCGTACTTTGGGACTGCGGCATTTATGCGTTACTGACTCCAGTAACAGGTTTGCCTCCGATCGTTTCCTGTGGAAATCCAGCCATGACATAACTAGTCGGTGGTTTGTATTTATCTCTTTTCTAGGTACTACGTTTAGATACTCTTTCGTGGACAATTTTGTCTCTTCAAGAAGCTCTTACACAAAATTTGTTCTTGAGCAAGAAGTGATGGCTTGGAATTTAGTGAAATATAATGGAAAGAAAAATTTCTAAAATTATCGAAAACTTTCAATGCTTTTATGAAGATACTTTCAAGTGTTTGTTTGCTCTTAAGGGTTGTGGTCTAACTGTGAAGTTTGGGTGTTCTGTTTTGTTCACAACTTCTGCAGAGTAATAGGCATGATAACACGAAAAGATATTGGAAAGGCCCAACAGCAAGTGGAACAATCTGAGGGTAAATTTGTGCTGGAAAGACAGGAATCAGATGGCAGTGCATTCTTCGGTGATAGAACCAACCGAGATGTACTCTTCTCATTGCCGTGAATGTCATTGGTGGCACTGGAATCAGTGTTTCAGGTGACTTCAGTTTTGCTCCTCCCAAGATAATCACATTTGAATTATCACATAGAGTTAATTTGTTTCTTGTTTCACTCATCCTCATAGACGGGGATTGGGTTTCATTGAAATGTTGTAGAACACTCTTGTCTTTGGTCAACATGGAAGTTTTAGAACCAATACTTGTGTAAGAAGCTTTTGTAAGATACATGTTTATAAATTGATTACAAGATGTTTGCAAGTATGATAGTAGCATTTTTTACAAAAACATTGATATTATCACATTGCCAAACATACACCCACGTGAATGTAGACTCAAAAACTTAGTAAATAAGTTTTGAAAAAAAAATAAATCTGTTATTATTCTTTTGTGAAAGATGTTTTGAAAAGTTTTATGTTGGTTTTGTCTTGTGAAATATGTTTGGCAAATGTGATAATATCACTGCATCATACGTCTTATATTAGTTTCTTGTGTTGTTGTCATAGGTTTTACTAAGATTGTCTTCCTGCCTGTTCAATTTGCTGACAGTTGAGGAAGACATTCATCTCTTGGAAATGATTGGAATTGCTCCAACAATAATCACAACACACAAGAATATATCCCCAAATGAGCAACATTGGGTTTTTCTTCAATCAGAAGACTACTCAAACAATTTCTCGTGTGTGTGTCAAATCTGTGCTTATCTGAACAGAGATTAGTGCTGATCCAAAAAATGACTTCCGAGAGAGGTTGTTTTGTAGATTAGCATTGATCTCTTCGAGGGTCTTCTTACATTTTCTCTCTCATTACACTTTTTCTTTCACATAAGCAATAAATAAGATAAGCGGTTAAATGAAGGATGATCTCCTTTCATTGGTTCCTTCCAAATTCATGTTGATCATAATAAGCAATGATTTCAAAGACAGAATACGAAAAAGGTTTGACTCCCACTAATGCCACCCTGCTTCGGGGATTTTAAGCTGACCACATTTTTCAAGATCAGGTCTGCAATTGACATCAGACACGCTGAATCAGAAATGCTGTATGCTCAGAAAGCAACCAACACATGAACATTCAGAGCTTATAGGGTCTAGTATGTGCAGTGTTCAATCACAAATTCATTCAAGCTGGGAAAATGCTGCAGCAGCATGCTCTGCTGAGAAATGAATCTGAATTCAATAGTTGAATGAGTATAGTTTGCACAACCAAGCAGCTAGCTGCTGCTGCAAGATCAATATCTAAATCAGTAGTATATGTTGCAAGGAACAGTAGAGGAGTTGCGGTATAGTACCAATTCCCATTCCTATTGCAGTTGCAAGCAGCTCTTCAACACAAGAATCCAACTACAACGAACTACAATGTCAAGAAGGAAAGTTCATGCACCATCCTGATAAGTAACCTAAGAGACAGAGAGACAGAGACAGAGAGAAAGCTAATAGGGTAGAGGGTTCGGCCGGCTTTCGCAACAGCTCAGAACACAATCTAGAATAATGCATCGGAGGACGAGGACTAGAGCTCTAAAGGTCACCAAGCGCAGCAATCTACAAGCCATGGCGGCTCTTGTTGAAGGGGGGGGGGAAAATGGCCTATGAAGATCTGAGCGCCGGAGTTGGCCGTATGAGGTCCTCATGCGTTTAGGGTTTGAATATTTCGTCTTTGGTATAGGCAGTTGCAGCTGCAGCACTGGAAGAAACAACAGTCTTCTCAAGAGGACCTGCACGTCTACCTGCAGCGACCCAAAAATGTGAAGTAGTGTGGTAAGTAGCTGCAGCGGCTGGTGCAGCTCCGGGAGAAGAACTTGGAACTACAGCAGGAGTTGGTCCGGAAGAACTAGGGGCAGGAGCTGGGGTGGGTGCATCTCCGGAAGAGCTAGGAGCTGGAGCTGGAGCAGTAGCTGGGGTTGGGGCACCACCACCTCCGGAAGAGCCTCCTCCTGCAGCGAGGCGAGCAAATACGCCGACCAAGGGAGCAGTGTTGTAGGTAGCGGGTTCCGTCATAGCATAGTTGCCTCTTGAATCCTGGAAAGTGTCGTTCTGGTCTGGACCTCCGACCAAAGCACCGTTGTGAACATTGGGATTAGGGTTTGTACTGTAGTAGTATGTGCTGAAACCGTCGTTGCAGCTCACCAGCTGCGGATCTTGCTTGATGGAGATGATGGAAGAACCTCGATGATGGACCTGTTGCGGGAAGCTGCTCCCAAATCCAACCAGGTAACTGATACCTTTGGGATTGTTCCCCAGCATGTAATCAACCTGCAAGCAGCAGCAGCAGCAACAGAAGAAGAAGAAGAAAGCTCAGATCATGTGTCATGACCATGTTGTGTTCAAAGGCTCATCCGAAGTCTGAGAGTCTAGAAACATGGAAAGTTTTATAACTGAAACAAGTGAAGAAGAAGAAGAAGAATCTCTGAGCAGCACCTCACGAACATGCACAGACAACCACACTGTACCTGAGTGGTGGCAGCGGCCAACAATTCGGAGTTCTGCACAGAAGATGTGCACTGGGAGAGTGTCTTCCCAGCATTTGTGTAGTAGTCATATGCAACAGTCAAGACGAAGGTGGTGGTGGCGACATATTGCATGTTATTCCAGGGTTGCAACCAGAACATTCCTCCTGCAGGCACAACAATATCATAAGCTCGCTCACAGTTACAGCAACGATCAGTACTACGATGTTGAAGAAGAAGAAGAACAAGATTGATGATGATCAAGGACGATATATTCTGAAGTACCCATCATCAGCTGTAACGATTCACGAATACCCACCAGGACTAACTGTGATCTGTGCGCCACTGTTCTTCTGTAGAGCAGCACACAGGAAGTACTCGGCCTTGGCTTGGTACGCTTGCAGAGTTGAAACATCTGCCGTGGCTTTTCCATCTAGGAGCAACTGCAAAGACCCATCGCAGAATTTTCAGATTGTAAGCTCAGCAACTTGGGGTGCAAGAATCTTGTAAGGAATAGTAGTACTGGCAGTACTGCTCACCAACCATCGATAGATCCTGCATCCTCTGCAAGTGCTTGTCCTTACCTTGGTTGCTTTGAGTTGAACTCCGGCGTACTTGTTGTCCCAGCTGAACTGATCCATTGCGTTTCCGGTTCCTCCCAGCGAGTCTGCATTGCTGATCACATAATCCAGATACGTTTGATCCGCGGTTGCATCATACAGCCAGATCGCTGCCCACAGCAACTCGTCCTGCCAAGAAGAAGAACATTACACTAGAGAATCTCAAGGAATTCAGTTCAAGCTCTTGTGCATGCAGCGAAATGTATTGTTGATCTCTGATGAAGCTCAAGAACGGAACTACTACTTACATCGTATCCACTCCAGGACTGGTAGAAGTTCTGGACTACAGTGATGCTGTCAGAGTATTTTCCTCGACAAGTATCCGCGAAGGTGAAAAGCTGCACACACGATGTCGAGTATTTGTCAGAGATCGTGCATGATCTACAACCATCATCACGTCCCCATGCACATTAAACCTTTCTAGTTCAAAGCTCAAGGGGGGGCAAAAAAAAATCTCAACTGCAAAGACTTTCTGCAAGAGTTTCTGTGTTTTGCACAAAAATGAAACAAGCTCCAGGAACTTGGATGATCTCGGGCTGCATGAAGAAGATTCAGCTTAATACAGTAGAGAAGCAAGCAAGCAGTAGCAGAAATTGGGTTTGCATGATTTTCTGTTTTGATGGAGCTCTGGTATTCGTACCTCACGGGCGTGGCTCAAAAGAGTAGCGGAGTAGGAGGCATCCACATCTTTGAAGACGATGGACGCGGCTGCCATGGCTGCAGCTGTCTCGGCAGCAAGATCTGAACCTGGGCTGCTTGCGTTGATCTGGTACGCAGTCCGGGGCGTTGTCATGTCTTCTGGCCTCATCCAGCAAGCGTGGTCCGAGTTTCCTTCTCCCACCTAGTGAAGCAGCAGGGGGACCGGCAGGATCGATTCATGATCACCCAACATCATGTCAGAACAAGACTATTGCTTGCATATCATCAGATTGCAAGTGCAAACTCATGGTGATGCACTCAACATGCAGCTGAACAAGGATTGAAGTCGAATATATTGATCTATTGGACGGAAAGATGTTGCATTCGACATTTTCTCTTCTCGTACCTCGCCGAAGAGCACATTGGGTGCTGTATGCGCTTTGATGAAGTAGTCCGTGCCCCACTTGACAGCTTCCAGAGCGTGTGAGAGCTCGTTGCTGGATTGCAACTGCGTCTTGTATTCGATGACTCCCCATGAGAGCATGGTGATGGTGAACGCCATGGGAAATCCGAACTTCACGTTGTCGCCAGCGTCGTAGTAACCTCCCGTTAGATCGTCCTGCATGCACCTCACACAAGTTCCCAAAATCAATCAACAGCTCAGCTGATCAGCAACAACAGCTCCAAGCAGGCATGCATGTGTCTGATCATCGACCCTGCACGAGCTTCTGATCTTCATGAGAAACACATGACTAGCTGGACTTCCTGCAGCTAGTTCTAGTAGAAAAAAACCTCAGATGTTCAAGTCTAGATCTTCATCAATGAGAAGATTGCTGCAGCTTCAAGCTGCCGATCACACTAGCTGGCAGCTGGACTTGCAGAACAGCGTGGATCAATTAGAGCTAGCAGCTAGTGAGGTCAAGAAGAAGATGAAGAAGAAGAAGAAGATCAGGAATTCATAATTCATACTCCTGCAGAACTGCTATCGTTGAGAGCTGAATCTCCCCGCCAGCTGACCCGCTGATCACTAGGGAGCTTCCCGGACCTCTGTCCCTCGAAGTACAACAAGCTCCTCATGAGAGCATCACTGTAGTCGAATTGCGCAGCTGCTGCCGACGTGATCATCGGCACTGGACTCATGCTGCATAGCAGCAGCTGCAGCCCAATGACGACTAGTGCGACAAGAGCCGCGTGATGATGATCCCGTGATCGACCCATCAAATGATCTTTAAAACAAAATTAAACTCTTGTTTTGTGGATCAATTAATTATGTGAGAGATTTTAGCAGCTCAAGATCTTTGATCAGAGCTTAGCTCTAATGTCAGCTACTACTGCATGAACGAACTGCGAGGATGAAATGGCAGCTTGATCGAAGAAATTAAGCACACAACATGCAATCACTCCCCGAGGAGCTCAGCTAGTCCCAGCTCCACTAGAGTTTGATTCCGCTGCAACTCGATCATGAATTATCCCAAATGCCTGGACTTGAAATAAGCTTGCAGCTGCTTAAATCTACGCGCGTGAACCCGGAATTCATGCGCGAGAAGAATCAGTGCCGCGACACGGCGCCGCAGCGGAAAATCAGTTTTCTTCCCGAACATCGCCGCCGACAAAAACGAAGACGCACGGCTGCTCGCGCGCGCATTCTGTTCCAGCAATCGGCGCCGCACGATCGCATTGTCTCTCGTCTTCATGGATGATAATTGTAGCAGTTGCACAAGCCCCAAGAATCCATCCATCCATCCATCCATCCATCATCGAGTAAATAGATGTGAAGATTAGTTGCTAACTGAAGAAACATGCTTAGTGAGGATGGAAAACCAGTTGTTATTATGGATGAAAAATGGTTAAGGGATGAGCCGCTGCTGCCCAGTAATCAAGGCGCCAAAGTAGGGGCAACTTGAAAATTTCTGAAACTCTGAGGGAAGTGGGGGGTTTTTTTTTTTTTCTTGGATTGCCCAAAACCCAGAGGACAACAATTTTTATGGCGGCCTGATTCGTTGATCTCAAGATCAATTTTCACAACTGAAAGCAAGACTTGGAGTTGGCCTTTGGATTCAACCTTTTTAGCAGCGCCGTCTTTCGGCCCCGTCTAAAAAGGACCCAACACACCTCATGTAGCATTTCTTTGCCCTTTCTTCCTTTTTCTTTTACCTGTTCGGCCCTTCGTTATCGTCGTCGTCTTCTTCTTCTTCTTCCTCTTCTTTCTTTTCTGCTTCATCTTTTCCCACTTCACTGTCTTAGAGCATGCCCAGCGGCAGCAGTAAAATGGCCCTTCCAGTATATTTTGGATGAAGAATTACAGTCACTATAAAATGGCCTTTCCAGTATATTTTGGATGAAATATTAAAGTGGCTATAAAATGGCCTTTTCTAGTATTTATTTTTGGATGAAGTATTACAGTCACTATAAAATGGCCTTTTCTAGTATTTTTTTTTGGATGAAGTATGACTGTCACTATAAAATGGCCTTTCTATTATATTTTAAAGTCCCTTTAAATTGGCCTTTTCTAGTATTTGTTTTTGGATGAAGTATTACAGTCACTATAAAATGGCCTTTCTATTATATTTTAAAGTCCCTTTAAATTGGCCTTTTCTAGTATTTGTTTTTGGATGAAGTATTACAGTCACTATAAAATGGCCTTTCTATTATATTTTAGATGAAATATTAAAGTCCCTTTAAATTGGCCTTTTCTAGTATTTGTTTTTGGATGAAGTATTACAGTCACTATAAAATGGCCTTTTTTAGTATATTTTGGATGAAGTACTACAGTGGCACTATAAAATAGCCTTTTCTAGTGTATTTTGGATGAAGTATTACAGTCACTACAAAAATAGCCTTTTCTAGTATATTTTGGATGGAATATTACAGTCACTAAAAAATAGCCTTTCCTAGTATATTTTGGATGAAATATTGCAGTCACTATAAAATGGCCTTTTCTAGTACATTTTGGATGAAATATTCCAGTCACTGTAAAATGGCCTTTCCTAGTATATTTTGGATGAATTATTATAGTCACTATAAAATGGGCCTTTCCTAGTATATTTTGGATGAAATATTATAGTCACTATAAAATGGCGATTTCTAGTATATTTTGGATGAAATATTACAGTCACTATAAAATGGCCTTTCCTAGTATGTTTTGGATGAAATATTACAGGGACTATAAAATGGCCTTTTGTATTATACTTTGGATGAAATATAACAGTCACTATAAAATGGCCTTTCCTAGTATATTTTGGATGAAATATTACAGGGACTATAAAATGGCCTTTTCTAGTACATTTTGGATGAAATTATTATTACAGTCATATAGTGTAAAATTGCTTTGTTTTGTATGTTCATACATGCCCCCCCACCCCCCCCAAAGCAATTGTGATCATCACAAAATAGATTTTTGAGACACACACCCAAAGGACAAAAAGAAAGGCTTAGATTCAAAGAATACTACAAATTCTTGACAAAGCAAAATGGTTGATCACAAGTTTTTGCATTGTACAAGAATTTATTGACAAAGTGTCATGGATAAATCAAATTGCAATCAAGTTTGAAGAGTGTTTTTGTTTTTGAAGTTGAAAGGATTGGTGACCATCGATTGGGTTACAAGCCTCCATTACAAAGCAGGAATCCTTGGCTCTAACCCTCTTCATGGAAGAAAGCTTGAAAGCGTAGCCTGCATTTTCCAAACTGGAAGGGGTTGTTGATATTGGAGGATATGATGTTCAATGTTCATTGTAGATCAATCAATCTGTGAGATTTGCGTTGCTTGGAATTGCAGGGTTTCAAGTTTCAACATGAAGGTGGGGTGGGTGAGCATGGAATCCAATTATCCGGGGGTGAAAAGCAGTGTGTGGCCATTGCAAGGGCAATACTGAAGAACCTAAGGATTTCACTTCTCAACAACTGCAATACTGAAGAACCCAAGGATTTCACTTCTCAACAAGGGCAATACTGAAGAACCTGAGGATTTCGCTTCTGGACAAGGGCAATTACTGAAGAACCTGAGGATTTCTCATCTGGACAAGAGCAATACTGAAGAACCTGAGGATTTCACTTCTGGATGAAGCAATAAGTGCATTGGATCCAGAGTCAGAGAAGGTAGTGAAGGGGACTCTTGAAAAGTTGATGGTGGATACACCACTGCCTCACCACTATACTCATTTGCAAAGCAATGGCAATTTGTTCAATTAAGATTGTTTCTAGAACCAAACAGTAAGTCCTTATTGTGGAATAGTTTATCTTACAATCTGCTGTTGAGCTGCTCTCATCTAGTACTGTTCATGTAGGTGAGCCCCATTGATTCATTTGTAGTGCAATTGAGCAGTACATGACATATGCGGGATTTGTACCTGCAAATGATATGCAACAGCAACAAGCAAAATTGGTTCTTCTGTTTCTTCAAAGATCATCATTGAGACCAATCTTTGAAGGAACAATGATTTTTGCTCTGCTTCACTCATTGAATTAGTGAGCTATGATTCTTATTTGCTTTGAGAGTTTCCCTGGAGCAATAAGGAAACCTGGGGAACCACTTGCAAAGACAGGAAAGACTTTGGAAGTGGTACATGTAGTACTTTTCACCTTCATCACTTTCATCAGATGTTTCTTGATGTGCTAAAAAAACTTGCTCATATAAGCTTTGTCTGTGTGAAGATGACCACGTGCAAACTTGATCAAGCTGCAATGCATTACAGGTAGCCAGATGATGTCCATTGAGATGTTGGTGTATGCCGATGATTTTGGTGTATCAGACTGTCACCATGGTGGCAGCATCAGGAAATGGGAAATCCACAGTCATCTCTCTCATTGAATGCTTTTATGATTCCAACAATGGGTGAAACATGATTGATGCTATTGACATCAAGCAATTCCATGTTGTATGGTGGTTGAGGCAACAAATTGGTTTGGTCAGTCGAGAACTAATCCTTTTCAGCACTATCATCAGAGAAAACATTTGCATATGGAAGAGACAATGAAATTTTCATTCCAGACACTGAAATTGAAGCCACTACTAAAGTCGCAAAAGCTCACAAGTTCATAACTGCCCTGCCTGATGGATTCAACACAACCGTAGGGGAGCAAGGTGTGCAGGCTTTGTGGGGGACAGAAGTAAGCAGGTAGCCATTGCAAGGGCAATATATAGTAAATGACCCAATGATTTTGCTACTACATGAGGCCACAAGCAGTTTGGATGCCGAGTCAGAGCATGCATATCATCAAAGAGGTTCTTGACTGCATGATAGTAGTGGGTTCAACAATTGTGGTTGCCCCATCAATAGTCAACAATCAGGAATGCAGACAAATGGCCACCCCTTGTCAACCTCAAGAACTCACCAAGTTGACATTTGCATACCATCGTATTGTCATGTGAACTGCAACATTTCCATCTTGTCATCTTCTCTACAAATTGAGCATCAAGAGCGCAACTTCTTCATTTCATAGTAAAGAAAAATGTGGCCAACCTTTTGTGAATCAAGAAGTGCTATTCCTTTTTTTGTGGCATTTATAAGCTTTTCTTCTTAAGACCCATAAGGAGTGTGGTATACTTCAGATTTTGCGAGCTACACAATTCATCATGCCGAATTCATTAGTTCCTCGATTTCATATCAACAAACACTAGTGTATGTACAACTCTACACTAGTATTGTCATACGAGAGAGGTTGTATTGAAGTTTTGAGATTTTTTTTTGGAGTTCTAAAATTTCACCGCAAACTTTTTCATGAAATCTTGTGTGGGCATATCATTAACTCACATATCATTACCAAAAACACACACACACACACACACACAAACACAAACACGCAAGTATATATACATATGTAAAGAATCTTAGCCAAGTGTAAAAGCACTCGGAAAAAATTCTTAGTGTATGTGGAGGGGCACCTTAATGTCCATGAATTTCCCTCCTAGAAATTGTGAGAGATATATTATGCCTACTACTCAAGGGTGGGAGGGAGATTATGCCTAATTATAGGTGTAGGAACACTCCCACTATTAAGGAGTACTAGGCACATGAACCCTCCCATTCATATGCCATGTGTGCTCTATACATAGATTTGGTTCATGATAAAATGCTTTATATACCATTTGTGTACATTTTGTACACTAAAACTACAACCTAAGTCTGAAATTAATTAATTAATTAAATAAAGGAGGGGGTCTTCACTAGTAAAAAATCAACTAAGCCCTAATTTTCTCATGAAAGAGCCAATGAATGGCCAGGAGCAAGCCACCAAAGCCATGAGAGTAAAATTGTTTTTTTGGGGGGGTGGGGTTTGGGGGGGCCTAAATGTTTTTTTTGGGGGGGTATTTTTAGGCATTTTTCTTATCCAACCAACCAATGGCGCTGCACAGGATAAGGCTCTTAGGGGTTCCCAATTAGCCACATAGGTACACCCATTTCCATTCTCTCTTAAAAATTTAAAAAAAATTGTATTTTGGTGGGTATTTTGGTGGGGGCTTTGTATTATTGTTTTGCAGCAGTCTTTGCGTGCGGAGCGAACAACCCCGTCTCTCTCTCTCTCGTTGTGCGTACGCGCATCTTCCTCTTCTTCTTCTTCTTGTGCGTGTGTGTTTTTCTTGCTCGGTGTTTGTTTGCTTTTTTTTTTTTTTTTTCCTGCGTCTTCGTATCGCGAGTGAACACAAAGAGAGGAGAGAAACCAACCAAAAAAACCCAACCAACAAAGCATGGCTGCGATGGTGTCGAGTAGTCTGCGAGTGTTTCAGAGCTCTGGTGGTAATGGTGTGACTGGAGCCGGCTTGGCGTCGTCCAAGAGTGCTGGGATTACTGGTGGGAGATCAGTAGTTGTGCCAGTTTCTTCTGTACGTGGTGTAGGGGCTCATGTGGGATTGATCAGCTTGCGAGCTTCCAAATTGGAAATTGAAGAAGAAGAGAAGACGGTAGTGGTCACAGCAGGAGGAGGAGGAGGAGGGAAAGTAGTAGGAGTGGTGACAACGCGTAGATTGGCGTTAGCTCTCGTCGTTGGTGTGATGAGTTCATTGAATTCTCGTGTCGCGCCTGCCAATGCCGCGTACGGTGAAGCGGGTACGTGCGTAAGGGGGGTCTTCTGTCTGCCAGCAGCTTGACTTTTGTTAGAGCAGCTCCACCAGTGCTCAATATGTGGCCCTCCACTGGAAATCTTCGATAAAGTGCAGCAGTAATATCCAGTGGATCCACTGAAAGACTCCTCCGATATTTTTGCAGGGTCACATATTGAACGCCTGTGGAGCTGCTCTTAGGGCGTTAGTTTTGTTTACGTAGAGAGCAATGTTTGTAATTTTAGTTTTGTTTTGGGTAGAGTTTTTTCGGTTTTCGGTTGGTTGTTTGCTTTGTCGTTGTTTGTCAATTCTCGATTCCTGCTACTTCGACATCAATGCGCTTGCTTATGGGTCCAATTTTTTTTTTGATGTTGTTCTTTTGTTTGTCTGTTTTTTGTTCTGTTTGCAGCAAATGTTTTTGGTACCCTCAAAAAACAAACTGGTTTCACCCCTTACGTGGGTGCAGAAGGCTTCAAGCTGGAGATTCCCTCCAAGTGGAATCCCAGTCGAGAAGTGGAATTCCCGGGACAGGTCTTGAGATATGAAGATAACTTCGATGCCACCAACAATTTGTCTGTGTCAATCACTCCCTCGTCCAAGAGCTCTATCAAGGACTACGGCTCACCAGAGGATTTTCTGGCATCTGTAAGTTCACCCCCAGAACTGTAGAAGACGAGGAGTGTTTTTTCCCTTCCTGTAGCTAGTTCTCTTCTTTTCTCTTGTATAGTCAGTCGGCCAGCACAAGAACTTGGAACCCTAATTTTTTACCTTGTGCTATAATGTGTAATGACTTCTGCAATGGAAATTTCAAAACCCATCTTCAGCCAGAAATGCTTAAACCCATGTCAAGGTTTTTGGGTCACAAATTACTTACACTTGTATGCACACACTAATGTTGAATGTTTGCCTTTTCCCAGGTCTCATACTTTCTTGGGAAACAAAGCTATTCAGGAAAGACATCCTCTGAGGTGGGTTTTTGTGGGTTTCATGTTTGGTGGTGCACTTTTCTCTCATTATCAAGTGAATCTGGGCAAAAAACCAAAAAGATGTCATGGTTGAGCTAATCCATAAATTGCAATTGAAAAATTTCACAGGGAGGTTTTAGTGATGATGCTGTAGCTACAGCAGCATTGTTGGAGTCATCTGCCACAGAGATCAATGGGAAACCCTATTACAAGTTAAGTGTGTTAACTCGCACAGCTGATGGAGATGAAGGAGGGAAACATCAGCTTTTTGTTGCCACTGTCTCAGATGGTAAACTGTATGTCCTCAAAGCACAAGCAGGTGACAAGAGGTGGTTTAAAGGCGCAAAGAAGTTTGTGGAGGGCAGTATCAACTCCTTCTTTGTGGCCTAGACTTTCAAGTTTTCTGAATTTTCTCCATCTTGATTACTCCAATCCTTTTGATGGTTTTGAACTCAATCGCAAAATTCATTCTTTTCCATTGTTCTCAGTGGAACTGGCTAGAAAGGAACTGACATATAGATGTTAACTTGTGCAATTGTCGTGACACTTGTGTCTTCAATAAACAATGAACATTGAACATTGAAACCAAAAATCTCTCCAACACAAAACAGTTGGAATTGGTATACAAAAAGCTGTACTGTGCCTGATGAACATCAAACAATGACAAATGTGAGAGTATTTTACAAGCACACAAAGCATGGTTAAGAAAAAGAGTTGGAGTAATGCCTGCGGTGCATATCTCAACCTGTTGAGAAAGAGAGTTCCCAATTTTGCTCTGTGCATTGGACTGTTGCAAACAAACTGCAAAATTCAGACAATGTCACCATTCTCAATTCAGAAGTACATAAGATCTTTTTGAAGAAGAGTTGCACATAAATGTGCAAAATTTGTGTAAACATCAGGAATTATCCCTGTCCAGCAGCTAGTGCTAAATTCCTACAGTACTAATAACCACACAGGTCAAAACTCATTAGAATCCTGCTTGTTGGCAGATGAAGTTCCAATCAGCAACTTAGAATCTTGTTGCATGTTGTCAGGGTTTATGTCTGTTGTAAGCTTTAGCTCATTCATAAAGATCTATGGGATCATTTTCACTTTGTGTCATATGTTCTTCATAATCATTGCCATGTGATTTTTCAACCATAACTGTGCAAGCACTCCAAGTGTCTCTGCTTTCCTCAGATTCTCCATTTTCAATAACTTTTCCAAGCAGCAACATAAGAATATGTAAAAGAAGTGCATTGCTTGCTTCCCATCAGACATAACAATAGAGGGCAAACAGGAGAACATGACTGCAGGCAACTAAGTTGTTTATCCTGTAAAATCACCTACTGAAAATTTTAAGCAATCCTACCATTTCATTAGACTTTTACTAAACACACCCATTCCCTCACAGAAGAAGTAACAAATACTCTGCAGAAAACTTGTTTTGCTCCACTAATAACACCTGCAACTCAAGTCTACTGCAGAACAAAAGCTTAGAAAACGTTCAAGAGCATTTCATTCTGAGACACGACTGACAAGATGGTGCTTGTACAGAATCTGAAACATAATATTCCATCTCTTAATGTTTACTTTTGTTTCAGGAAATAATGCCAGAGATGATACAAAACACTGACAAAGCTCTGATTAAGGCAGGACTTTTTTCACTATCAAATTCATTTTGGTATGCCAACCTGATGAGCATACATTGAACCAAAAATGAACAACAAAAATATCCACCACTCTCAAAACCTTCTTATTTCTATCAATTCCCCTTCACGTGGGTTGAACCCACAGTGCAATTACATGGATTTCCCACTCCTCTGTACAGCGGCAGGTCCACCTATTCAGCTATATAAATGCCTTTCTGAGAAAACCAACTTATCTAATGTATTCAAAACCATCCACATAGTGTACTTCGTACCTCTTCACACCTTGTTCAATACATATAGAAATCTGCATTGTTTTTGCTTCCATCTTTTTTGCACCTCCTCCTTCACTACACCTAGAAATCTGCAAATTTTTTTCATTCTTGCCACAACATCCTGCAGTCACACAGTAAACTCCCACAGAGAAGTCGCCTCTCTCCCCCCCTGCTGTGCACCTTTCAAATCTCACAGCTGTTATAAAAGCTTGCACCTGACCTACCCTAAGCACATAGAAATCTGCATTGTTCTTCCTTCCCACCATAACATCTCTTTTGCACCTTCTTCAATACCCATAGAAATAAGCATTGTGGTTTTTTGCTTCCGCCACTGCATCCCGCAATTACACAATAAACTCCTACACACAGAGAGACAAACAGAAAGAGAGAGAGAGAGAGATCCCCATTTGCCCATTTTGAATTTCGCAGCAACACCATGGACAAAGCTTCCACCTGACCTAACCACACCACATTTGCTGCATGCACAACTTGAATCCTGTACCGTCAATGGAACTTGCTTGCTTACTTGCTCCTCTTGTCTTCCACACCATCACCATGTCCAGCATCAAACCAAGCAATGCAAGAAAGAAAGCAAGGTGATATCATTGCTGCAAACAAACAGCTTTCTTTCTTTCTTTCTACAGATTTGAAATTTCTTCCAATCTGCAAAACCTGGATTCAACCTGAGCTTACTATGGCAACGAGTGAAAATCCTAACAAGATGAGAAGCCAGTGGCCATTCAACCTGAGCTTACTATGGCAAAGAGTGCAAATCCTAACAAGATGAGAAGCCAGTGGCCACTGTAATCCATCAAACCCCTCCAGACCCCGCTTGTCCAGTTCTGATTGTTCCCGTAGTACATGTTGTTGGCATCACGATATCCGTACCCGGCGGGCCCGGCAGATGGCCGCCACCATGGCCAACCAGCACGTTGTTGCTGCTGTTGCCACCATGGCATCACCCTTGGTTTACCACTGGAAGGGAACGACCTGTTTCCCCAAGAAGAATACGAGCGGTTGTAGCTGCCGGGACGACCGCCTGGACGCCACGGGGATCCGGAAAGCCACTGGGCCAAGATGAAGAGCACCACGGGGATCAAGAGAAGCGGCAGGGGGAACGACGGCGATCTCTGATACACCACCGGCGGCGGTTGCGGCAGGCTCATGTAGGGCATGACTGCAATGATAAGGATGACGCCGAGGATTGTTGCCGGCACCCATGGTGATGGTCCACGCATTTCTCTTGTGCTTGGCCGCGACGGCGGCGCCGCCCGCGCCATCCACGGAGATGGTCCGTACACTAGCGGCCTTCGCGACGGCGGCATCATCCACGGCGATGGCGATGGTCCATACATCATTGGCCTTCGCATCATGATGACAGACAGAACAGAACAGACGTCTTCTTTTTTCTTTTTTTTGTTTGAGTCGTTCTTCGCACAGACTCCTGGAGAAAGAGACGAACAGTTTCTAGAAATGGAAAGGAAAAATGAAAACCACTACAAAACCCTAAGCCTTCCGAAATCTCAAACAAGCACAATGAAAACTCAGAGGGGGATGGGGGTAGACTTCCTTTGGAAGAGCTTGAAGGAAATTTGCACTACAAAACTTGAAG
>Ga0116229_10003765_pt1 | contig 24950 bp, 19 predicted proteins | sample S1TSphgellanicum_3_FD_87313 | JGI IMG/M metagenome (GOLD analysis project Ga0116229, IMG submission 87313) | Host-associated microbial communities from peat moss isolated from Minnesota, USA - S1T2_Fc - Sphagnum magellanicum MG | ecosystem: Host-associated > Plants > Peat moss > Unclassified... | reverse complement strand
TGCTCTCACTTTTTCCTGGGCCTTTTTTTTTCTCTCTTTTTTCTTTTTCTTGAAATAACACACCTGTGCATTATGCACAGGGTTCACACTAGTTGGGAAAGAAAATCCCTAATGACAAGCCACATTTGGTCCCAAAATTTGAGAAATGCGCACCAACTGTTGCGTGTGTGTGAATTGTGAGTTTCATTCTTCAGAGAATTTCATGGAATGTTTCCAATTTTATCTATTGTTAGTTTGAAATGAACCATAAGAGGGTTAAAATCTTCAAGTAAAATAAGAGTTATTTGTTCAAAGCTTTAAATTCTTGTTAAAAGCTCTTTGAAATTTGTATGTCTTTTGCATGCAACATGTAAATATTAGTTCGTTAAACAACTCTTAAAAAGAATTCAAGGCATTCATTTGAACAATCTCATTGGCCACAAATCTTTTCTTTGCATCTAGACACAAGATTATGAGGCTATTACAACATTTAACTGTTAGTTTAGAAATTAACTCCTCAAAACATTTCAAGGTTCCCATTTTAACAATCTCATTGGTGATAAGGCTTTTTCCTGCTCTTAAGCACAAGCTTATTCCAAAGATTTTATGGAATTATGTATATTTTTTATGCTAATGGTGTGACCCATGTTATACATGTGCATGGTTTAAAAGTAAGACTTTTAGGGTGGAAATGTCAAGTACAAGGTAAAGAGGTATTGACCATTATAATACCTAGCATTTAAAGTGTTGTATATTGAATTTATTTTGAAAAAGTTATTTCAAAAATATTTATTTAATTAAAATGGTTTAAATTTTTTAATGTATTGAAATTCGACATTTATGGATAGAAGGTTCCCATTCATGTCAATATTTAATCAATATTTCATGAAAGTTCTTAATCACCAAATTTTGAAAGCACACACAACCATTTCTTCTTCAACTCCCATTACCAAATTGTTAAACCAATTTTTTTGCTTTATATTGCCATATTGTGTTTATATATAGTAGCAAGACAATGGAGGTAGGCATAGGTAGAACAATATGAAAATTGTTCCAAAATTGTTATCAAACTAGAAAATCAAACAAAAAGCAAATGAAAGGCCACATCAAAAGATTGGAAAGTGGCAAAAGATGAGGAGTACACCAAATAATTTTTATTACATCTTTGGTCATCAATCATGGTTGCTATGAAGAAATATAGTAATAATTCATAGGTCTCACACTTTTTCAAAAAAACTTACAAGAAGCTTGGAATGGACCAAATTTGTATGAAAAATTAAAGGCAAGTTTGTGGGATTGGTTTACACCTTAATGTAATTTGAAACCAAACTACATTCATGCAAAGCAACTTGGGACTATGGTAAAAAAACATTTTAAAAACATGCCAATACTCAAAGAATATTTAGAACTTTGAAATACCTTAATTACAATGTTGCAAAAAATGACAAAAGTAGGTTAGCAATTTGCTACATCTATGATACAACCTATAATTTACAACATGATACAAGCTCCCACTCTTGAAATCATACATGATGCACCTAGAGGTTTTAAGATTGAGAGTGAACTCCTCAATTTTTGAACCAATACATGAATTAGAATTTCAATGTGGGAAGAATTGCAACAATAAAACTTCCTACTAACAAGGGCAAGTAAAGTTTCTTACCTTGTAAAAACCTATGACATTACAACCTTAATGGTCAATAATGACCAAATTAGATTGTAGCTTATACGAGTACCAAGAAAATAAAGGTACAAAACACATCAAGGTCTTAAGGATAGATGATAATTGATAGGTGATGTTTATTTCATTTGCAAATGGATTGTTCCTCCCCTCTCAAGTCATATTCACAAGTACCACATATTGAACCTTACCCCCAAATGCATGAAAAATGAATGGGATTTCACCTTCAATCACAATCTTCAACTTTGCCATTTTTGCACTCACAAGTTCAATAATTGGCCTTGTTAAACAATTAAAAAAATGATTTGGTTGTTGGATTGTTGGTCAATACACAAGATCAAAGATTTTTTAGATTAAATGAAAGTAGATCACCCAAACATTTTGGTCATTTTCGTACCTACAAACTACACAAGTGAATCTAGCCATAACTCTACCATCATAGAGATTAATGCAGCTACACTTCCTAAACATTAACTTGAGTTGTCCCAACAAGAGAAATCTATAAAGAGAAAGCTTTATGAACCTAACATGACCTTTTAGGACATTCGCATGTTGCAAAATTTCCTTGGATAAAATTTGTGGTAAGTTTAGATGGCAAGTTTCACAAGTTGAATAGAAGGTTTGTAGCCACATTGAAGGTGTGACAAATTCTTGTGCTCTAAGCTTGATGGGTTGTATAAGCATTGTGGGAGGAAGAAGGTGTTGGTAGATACCCCTTGTTGACCTAAGGGGACAATTTATCTTGAAAGTAGTTACCAACACCAAAAAAATGAAAAGTAGTTTGCTACCCAATTTTGGTTAATGGATGTTTTCTAGCAAGTATATGTGGGCATAAAGGGAGAGGAAAATAGTAAAAGAACCTAGTTTGCATGCTACTTTTATATTATGAATCAAGGTCAACCAATGACATAATATGAAAGCTTGATGGGTTTGTTTGCATTTTTGAAGTTCAAGCACAACCCAAAAAACATTGGAGTGATTTGTCTACATGGGAGATGGTTATGATATTACGTGACATTGTGATAAGCAAAATGAGAAAGGTTTTAAGTGCTACGAAGTTCATCTCCATATTTGATGATGAGGTGATTGCAATTGACAACAATAGTTGGGTGAGGATCCATGCATATGTGCTTAAAAGATGAAAACAAATGCCCATTCTATTGACCTTTAAAAAGGTGACAACATGTGCCTATACAACAAATTCGACCCAACTATTGTTGCGTGCCTTCTTGAGTTTTGATTGTATGGATGTTCAAGTGGTGGGCTAGAAGTTAGTGTCATTTGGGATTCATGGAAGGTTTGTGTTTATTGGTGTACACAATGGAATCACCACTCAAATCAAATGCAATGTGATTTTTTTTCTATCCATGTCCATTATGTTGCACACTAGGTTGATTTGGCTATGAAGAATTATCTACTTAGTCATTGGTTGACAACAATGAGAAGTTGTTTGCTAAAATATATTCATATTCTTTTGGGAAGAGAACTCTTGAACTTGAAAAGCTTGTTACTTTGTTGGATATGAAAACATTGAAGATCCTTTGAAATATGAAGACACATTGGTTGTTAATGGCCTCTTTTGCTAAATGAATGTTGTTAAAATACTAACCCCCCATCATGCTTATGTTGACAAGTCAACTTGCATGTGATGTAGCCAAGGCCTACATCACCACATTGCTCAATGTTTTGATTATGCTTGGTTTCCATTACCTCATGCCCTTGCTTGAATTATTTCATGGGTTCATCAAGATGGTTCAAGCTCGAGACATTTATGTTGTGGATTTCGTTGAAGCTATGAAAATGGTACAAGTTGATATATAGTGTTATTACAATGCAATTGAAATTGCATTCGAGGATGATGCATTTGTTGTCTTCAACAATGTGATCAACTTTCAAAGTGATGTTTTGCCATTAGTTTGGGCTATGAATTTAACTTGCCCTAAACTTGATGTTTTGTGGTGTGCACTTCGTGTGGGTACTAAATTGGCATGGCTACATTTTGATGATTTGCAAATTGGTGAATGGAACCAGTTTTTTCTAGTACATTAGGGGAATAACATTCAGAAAGTCAAAAGGCACAAAGGTTTGACATAACATCTCAACTTTCTTGTGAACTACAATGTTGATTCCCAAGTTGTGAACTCGTGAAAGCCATGGGCGTTGTCTACCCACATTATTGGGTGAAATATGATGTTGAAATTGCCTAAAGCATGGAATAAAAGTCTAGGCCCTTTCCTATTCATATCCTCAACATAAATCAAAATTTATTAAAATAAAGATCATAAGATAGTGTTGTCATGACCAAAAGAGAGCATAAGAGATTTTCCGTGGGTGTTCAGTTCTACTAGACATGAAGATGTATGAACTCAGTGGAATTTACTCATTATACCACTCATGGACTCATGATCTACATGATTACCTACTACCCCTGATGCTACACTTCATCTGAGCAAACCCATCAGCATTAGATTGCAAAGATGGCTGCACACAACCAAAAAAACTCACGAACCATTCCTCTACACCACAACCTTAAGGCCTGATTTTGAGAAAGACTCGCACTTCCCCTCAAGTCCTAAGATGCCAACATTCACCCTCAAAGCATGTCTATTACAAAACAAAAAGCCAAAATCAACACAAAAACACCTCAACTTTGCATTACGTCTTCCTCTTCTGCACACCTCTCTTGCTGCATAACAACTCCTTCATACCTTGATGCAACTATCATCAACTCCAACGACTCATGTTCAGTATTATTTGCTAAATCCAGTCTAAAACATTCTCTCTTGCACTCTGAAGGGATATCTCTTTATGCCACAGCCCTGTGTAAAAAGTACAGGCACATCAAATCACACACTGAAGTCTTTAGCAGTATTCATTTCTAGTGCAATTCACTGAGAGTAGATGGCAGTGCTAGTCTCATAACTTATAAGCAATCTGAGGAGTCACACCCTTTTCAAGTGCTTCCAATTCCTTGATTCCTCTGTGAATCCTCAGTCTCCTGCAGTTTTCATGATGTCATTATCTTCGTCTTCTGAATTACATTTAACATGAATCTCTGCAGCCTTTTATTTGAACTCTTGTACACATCCACCTTCTATCCACTGGTTTATCCTCATGATAAGGCAGATACAGATTTTCAAATTTCTTAAAGATAGTTTTGAAAACCCATATCTCTCTTCACTTCCGCATTCCATTAACCTGTGCTGCCCTGGTTTCTTTAGTGAAGTTTTAGTGAATTTCAGGTCCATCACAGTCATCACAGGTCATGGGTCCACTCTAAGAGCAGCCTAGAAATCTCAGGTTTTAGAGAAGCTAGAGAAACACCTTTGTATAAAGCAGCAGCATGTATAAAAAGGTCACACAAAATACAGAAGACACAATGCTGCTGATGGTTGCAAACAACTGCCAGCATCTAGTAGTGCAATTGGAGATTGATGTTTACAAGGCATTCTGCAGTTTGAAGATAGAGCTGTAGTTGAAATCTCAAAAAATTGAACAGCTTGAATTGCAGCCGGAAAGTTGTTATCAACATACCAACCTCAAGAGAAAATTTCACTTGAGGCTTGGTCAGAACCTGTGGAATGGAGGGTACTTTAAGTACTTCAAAATATCTTCAACCAGAAATTTTTGGAAAGTCTTAAGATTCTTTAAATGAAGGTCAAATGCTCAATTTTGGAAAAAGCACCTAAAAACCTCACTGGAAAGATTAGCCTTAGCATTTGTATTTCAATGTGGGGATCCTTGACTATCTCTTTCACAGGGTTGCTAAAACCTACAGTGCAGTAACTTTAGTGAAATACCTACTTTGTAGAATCCACATCCATATTCAGCAATGCTGATACTGGGGGTTTGAAAGTTTTACTGCTGGTTTGAGGAGCTTTGGTGTCTCGCCAGGCACCACCTAACTCAATGGGAACCAGAGGCACAAGAGACTGTATTACATCCGTAATAAGGGGCCTATAGCTTGGTTCTGATTGCAGGCAGAGCTTCACAACAGCTGCTACCTGCACAAACAAGCACATTGACAAACACAGAAAAACTCAGTTCACAAATTTCAATTGATAGCAGAAGAAAAAACCAATGCCACTCTAAACCTTCCATTGTTTAAATACCCCAGCCAGTACCTGGTAGAGATGCTTCAAGTTGACTGTATCATGAAGACAAGGGTCAATGATTTCTAGAATCTTGGCTCTGTCACTCAGCATTGGCATTGCCTGCAAGGTCATTTTTCCATTTGCAGAATCAGGACGAATGCCAGCTCTCTGAAGCTACCAGAAAAGAAACCAACCTAATCAAATAACATACTTATGCTGGTCATATTTACAGATGAGTTTCAAAGTGCTTGTCTTGCCCAGACAATAGAGAACACAATGAACTTTGACAAATCATATCCTTGTTGGTCTGACTCAGGACTTACCCATGTAACCAGAGACTGAGATCCTAGAGTCATTGCTGAATCTACTGGTAGTCTTCCTGTCAGAAGCTCCAGCAGCACAACACCAAATCCATATACATCACTTTTCTCTGTCAAGGAGCCTTCAATCATGACAACTATGTCAGTAGAGCACACAAACTTAAATGCACCTCTTAAGATCCTTTGTCTCACCCCATCTTTCTCAACATACCGCCCTCACAGTACCATCACTCAACTTCACATGGCAGAAATTGAGACAATGCTCTACAAAACAATAGTAAAATGTTTTATGGCAAATAGTACCATTCATCAAGTACTCAGGAGCAAGATAGCCAAAAGTTCCCTGCACCTGGACACTGTTTTTGGGTGGGCTTCCCTCAGGGTTTGCAATGGCCAATCCAAAATCAGAAACCTGTAATCAATGGACAACACCAAAGCGCATAATCAGTGTCTAGAGACCAAAGAGTGAGCAAATGCAACCTTCTCCCACTTAACACTAAATACTTCATGAGACTTTCACACAGTCAATACAAACCTTGGCACTGAACCTGGCATCCAGCAAGATGTTGGAGGCCTTGAAGTCTCTGTGAATCACTGCAGGCTTGCAATGATCATGTAAGTGTTCCAGACCTCTGCCATGATACAGTCTTGAGTTAGTGGATATGCCCGAGGAAACCACCATACAGATTCTCATGCTATGTTCTTTACAATGTCACAATGCTCAGAAGTGGCAACAAGACAAGATATGGAATACTTTATGAAAGTGGAGAGAATTGTGAAGCCCAAAGCATTTTTGGGACTGGGAGATGTAAATCATCAAAACAGAAGAGAGGTCATTACCGGGCTGCCTCAAGTGCAATCTTGAGTCGGAGATGCCAGGAGAGCCCAGACCCATGTGAAGGACCTGCATTTGCTTACAAGCTCAGTAAGGATGGCCATGATTCACCTTTATCCACACACATTGAGGTCACACTGCAGTCAAACAGTGGCCTAACGACAGACATCACATGAAGGAATTGACAGCAACAACAGAATCAACATGTTAGATGTGAATACAGGTCAGGTTTCTCTTTTCTACTTTCATCTTCAGGCTGTAGAAAGAAGAACAAATGTAATCAGAATGGACATGTGAGAACAACTGGGGCATAGTGCAGAAATCAGTGTAACATACCATGGAGCTGATCATGTAGGGAACCATTATGCATTAGCTCATAGACTAGCAGGTGCTCAGGCCCATCACTAGAGAAACCCAGAAGAGCCACCAGATTTGGATGCCTGATCTTGCTCATCAGATCCACCTCTGCCTGTATGCCCCATACGCCACATGAACTGATTGCATTAGTAAACTTGCAGATATCAACATGGACAAAAAGCACTGGGGAAAGAAATCCACCTGAAATGCATTTTCGCCCTGCTTCCCATTCTTTTCAAGCCTCTTCACTGCAGCAAAGATGCCATAATCAAGGTTTGCCTTATATACATGACTAAAGCTCCCCTCCCCCAGAAGATTGGAGGAGCTGAAGTTGTTGGTGGCGTTCTGGAGTAGAGAGTATGCAACTTGACATGCTGACAAGGGCAACCCTCCTTCTGCAATGGTTCGCTTGGAACTCAACCATGACCCAAATAGCTTCGGCCCTGTGTGCAGCAAAGCAAGCTTTCAGGTGAATTTGTCATGATGATTTTGTACAACAACTCCCAGAGCTAATAGAAGTTCAAGTAAATTTTGTTGCCATAATCAAGCATACATCTCTGTCTCAGCACAAGAAAAATCATAATATACCAACAAAGGTTTTCACATACTTGACAGCTCTCTTGAGAGCTCCATGTCAAGGTGAGGTTGGAGTGTGGCTTGGTTAGTCCAGACCAGCATACGGGAACTGCTTTTGTACCCCTTGCCCATTCTACAAGCCCTATACAAGCAGACCAAGATTGCCAAGAACAGCAAGGCTGCAGGGACTAAGAGGAGCATGAGGAACCATCTGTTGCTAAGTTTGTGTACCATCATCCCTTGCACAATCATACCTGCGAAGAAATTCAACAAGATTACACATCCAGATGTAGGACTTTGTCTTGATTGTACAATCATTACACATGAATCCTTCCATTCATAACTTGCCCCAAAAATATGTTCACTCTTCTTGATTCAGTTGCAGCAGATTTCAGATGGAAAATGAGAAAGGAATTATGATCACAAGTCTTTCCTTCAGACATACCATTTGAAGCAGAATTCATCTGTTGACTTGCTGAATCTTTTGGCCTCTGTGCAACTTCCACTGCAAGTGGACGCTCACTTAATGACAGTGACTTCCATGATGAAAAGAGAGACAGCTTGTTGTTGGGACTCGTCGGAATAACAAATATTTGTTTTTCAGTATTTGAAGTTGCTTGCAGCGGAGGAGGATTGCCATCTAGCCAAGACGAATCCTTGGTAATTGCAGCCACAACAACCGGGTGTGGAAAGTGCCTGTTTTGAAAAGCGAAAAATCGTGGTCTGTAGGCGGCTACTCTGTCAATTTTACCAGAGGCCAAGATACTGAAGAAAGCAACAGTTGCCAACATGTGGGCCGTGATACCAGCCATAGCTCCTTCAAACTCTTAATATCATGTCAAGTGAGTCTCTTCCAAAGTGAAGACTCCGCACTGCAAAACCAAAAACGGATGCCTCCTCAAACTACAATGTGTCGCAGTAGAATGTTCTAAAACATCAGGAGACTCCTCTCATGTGTTTTCCCCTCCCTCTCTCATAATCATATATAGATAAAAGAGATGCAGAGTCTAGCAGAGGATTTAGAGCAGTGCATGGAGGCTAACGTACCGTCCTGCTCCTGTATACATTTGTTCCACATAGATAGATATCGTCCTTTTGCCCGCCAATTCTCTTGACAGACAAACACATCCTAAAGGCACATACATATGGGAAAGATAGAGGGAAACGGATAACGACGGAGAAAGAACTTACATGGAACTCCTTTTGAAAAGCTTTCCTAAACCTCGCTTCCTGTTCGTGGTGGCAAGGATTTTCTTCAGAGTGGTATGAATATTGGTGCTCACATTCATGCTTGGACTGCAACCTCCTCAGGACTTCGCCATAGAACGATTGAAGCGGGAAATAGACATGGACATGCTCATCGCAACCGGGTTCCAACACCAACTATTTATTGATGAACACACGAGAACAGAGCTTCTGCCGAAGTAAGACACATGAGGCCAAAACACAAGCTATATGCACAACACACCCGCAACTATATACAACAAAGAAGAAGATATCAGCAATGAATAAACAGGAACAAGAAACAATGTGTTTCTGCAATCCAGAAAAAGAAAGCAACTGGTCCCGTACCATTTGCAAGCTCAAATGCTAATCAATTTGAAAGGAATGAATAAAATCTCGCGTACATAGCTCCTAAATATACCCACCTCCTTCCAGGGTTTTTTTTTTTTCAATTTTGTGATGTTGCTCACAGTTGCAAATTGCGCTCAGGTTTTTTTTTCCTGTTTTCAAATTCCTCAAGTAGGTCCACTGGGGAGGGTTCCAGCATTAATTAGCATTAAACGGCGACTGTCCTACCTGGGCTGTAGCATTTTTGCAAAAGTGCTGTTACAAGTGGTGACCTAGGAAGTGCCTAGGTCTACATGTGGCTAATTTAATTCTTTTTATTTCCAAAAAATAGAGAAGATCCTTTTTAAATCACAAAAAAATCATGATTTTTTCATTTTCTGAAAAGCAATTCGCCAAATTGCGAAATTTCGCCACCAGAAAAAACACTGGTGACAATCATTGAATTTGGCAGTATCCAAAATACGGAAGTAAAAAATCTTGAGCAACCTTTCATTTTGTACGCAATTGTGACGATTTTGACTTTTTTAATAATAATAAAAACTTCTAGCGAATTCTTTTCCAAAAAAGAGAGGAATTCTCAACAGAATATTTTCAAAAAAATATTTTTCAAATTGGTGAAAATTTGGCCAAAGGTTCCCACCAGAACAGTTTCACGCGCAATGCTCACTAGCATCCACCAGTGCACCATCAAGGATGGATGATATGTGATCAGGAAACAGTTTTCGGTTGGGTCCCAGTTCCCTAGCTAATCATGGTGGTTAGCTCAGTTGGTTTATTTACTACCTACCAACTAGGTAGGTAATAAAAACAGCCCCTACCTACTATGTATAAACTATCTACATACCTAATAGTACCCTATTTTGTTACCTACCTGTCCATATGTTAGGCCTACTTCTTATAGAATGGGTTACCAAGATGAAACTGGGTAGTAACTCAGTTGAGGGTCATCCACAACTGAGTCATAACAGGCATCCAGTGGATGGTGCACTGGTGGGTGCTGGTTCACTGTGGCCCACAGTACAGTACCTCTCATCGAAAGAGCACAGAAACAGGCATAGACAAATTCACTAACACAACGGCACACGCCCCAGAAAACCACCCACTCGTGCCACAGCACATATCAATTTGAAAAAACAAGGTTGCTGGAAAAACAAAGGAAAGAGGTAGGTACTATGTAGACAATAGTGTGTACATATAATGAGTCCAAAGACTACTAATACTTATATGGTGGGTAAAGCCCAAGCCTATGGGCTTTACCGGAATAAGACCTCTACAAGGCAGACTTGAGTGTGAGGCCGCATTGCCACACAGCTGTGTTCATGTTGCTGGCACACTTTACAATGTTTTCGTAAAGCCTTTCTCTGCAAGCTTTGTGGAAAACATCAAACCCGCAAGAGAAACAGACGAAATTTTTCATCCTGTAACAGGACATTCCAATGCAGTGAAACAAAAACAAGTTCCCTAGGTAACAATTGAGAGAGAATAAGTTCACTAGAATTAAAGTACCTAGGTAGGTTGTAAACTAGCTTAGATAGGTTGTTATGTTGCATAGATAGGGAGAAATGCATTGCCCATTTCTGCCATTTAAGACCGCCATAAGGCACTTGAAGAAATTTCTTCACGTATGGGGAGGGGACATTATATTCATGATATCCCAGCTACGAAAGAGGAGAGATCTTACACCTACTTACAGACATCAGTAGATTTGAGAACCCTCCCATTCTCAAAAAGCACGCTAAGAACCAATAACAGACCCCTCCTACAAATCAAATCATGATCTATGTATGTTTAGACAAACCTTTACTTTGTGCTTCATAGAATGTAAAGCCCCAGGGTAGGGAGATTCCCAAAATGCAGGGCCGGACCCTCAACCCTACCACCTTGGGGATGTCCCTTTACCTTGCTTTGAAAACCTGTCAAATCAACAAGTATGAACCAATGTTAGGCGGTTATTAAGAATAGGAACAGACCCAGCAGTTATTAAGGCAGTTAGGTCTAAGGATTGATAAGCATAGTTCTTAAAAACATCAAAGACTTGGTTCTGGTATATAATCAAAATTCTCAAAATTTTGAAAATACAAATAACCAGTTCATTGTCACCAGTTGATTCACTGTTCTTTCATTGAAACTGTCCATTTTTTTAAGGCTTTTGAAATAACTAGATAAACAGTTCTTTGATTGTGATTTTTCAAAGAACCAGAATCAACAATTCTCTGCTCCAAAATAACTTTAAAACCAGACTGACAATTCTTTACAAATTCAAACAATTGCAAAACATTTGTATGAACCTTCATATAACTAGTCTTGGGTCTTCATATTTTAGTACTTCTATAGGTTTTCTCTTACGCCCGCTTTACATTAGGAGTCAGGGCGAAAAAAACTTGGGGCCAACTTTGAGCATTTTTTGGGTTGCAGATTGGCCCCATGTTACTAATAAATGCTAGAACATTGACGTCAGAATATTAATAAATGCTGGAACATTGGCCCCAGGTGTTGCGAATTGGCCTCCCAAATTTGATGGTATCCTTTTTGAGCCTTGGGTCCAATACAAGGCCATAAAGTTCAGCATTTTTTAGTAGCCTGGGGCAGATTGAAATTTTTTTTTCTCTTTCAGCCTTCACTCCTACTGTAAAGCCCTTGGGGCTGATTTCAACTTTTTCACTAATAGGAATGCTGGATTTGGGTTAAATATTGGCCCTGACTCCTAGTAAAGCACACCTTAGGTGAGAGTGTGGTGATCTGTCTGTTCCACTATTCAGGATGCAACACAGTGTGAAAAATGAAATACAACACGAATGTCCAGAATATCTCATAAATAGACTAGGAAATTGAACATATTCGTTTTGGTGATAGGCATTTAGTTGGGGAACCTTTGACCTAAAAGGACAATTTAACACATTTGTCCTAGGGAAAGAAAAAATCTTCAAATAATTGTCTTCATTTAAAAACAATATAATCCTAGGAGACAATTGAACACATTTGTATTGAAGAACAAAATCATGTTCCTTACTGAAATACACAATGGTTGTGTGCTTTAGAAAAGAATGTTCTTCCTTCTCAGACAAAAGCAGCCATCCAAGACGAAGATCTTCATGATAAAAGGATTTGAACCTAACAATTTTCACTTCAAGATTTGCAAAGTGATCAATCATTGTGCCACGCCACTTTCTTTACAGAAGGATAGTATCCTAGTCATGCTTAACACAATTATTGAAATTGAGGGACCAAAAAAAAATTGAAGATTAATTTCTCATTGGGCATCATTATGAGCCGGTGTACTTTGTGCATCAAAGATTGAGCTGCATTCATTTGTTGCACTTATTTATTTATTTTGTTGTATAAGCTTCTTGCCCATTCCATAGTACACACATGATTAGGATTTACGTGTAAAATAAGGACTCATGACCAATAAAGAGGCTATTCTAGGAATGAGGGCCAGGTATGAGCCAACATCAAACCCAAATTCACAAATCAACCGCATTCAAGTTCCTTACCTAGTGTAAATAGCCAACATAATTTTGCTTTTCAGAAATGGACAGTTGTAATTCATTTATGTGGGGGGGAGGTACCAGATGTGTAAGATTTCACAAGGTGTAAAAACCTTCAAGATTTTTCTTAGTGTATTTGGAGGTATGTACGCTTATAGAGTGCAAAATCTTAGGAGGCATTTCAAAAAATGGAATGCTTGCACCTGTGGGCATTTTGTATTTCAAAATCTCCCACATCATTTTTCTTTGATACCCAGCAGGTACCCAGTGGGTACCTAATTGGGTATCAACCAAAAAATTAAAAATAATGCTTGGTAGTGACCTCAGAGGGGGGTGTGTTTCCGTCTGGAACTCCCCACTCCACAGGCATTACACTACAAAAAAGAATTACTGACGTCACCTTCCACATACACTAAAAACATTCTACCTGCTCTTTAGAAAATGCTACTTACTGCAGCTTAGGTGACTGGGGCATTTGTTTGTCAGAATGTTCTGTATAGCCTATGCCATCTAGGTACCTATTTGTCTTTGTTTTCTTCCTAGTGAAGTCCTGACCGTGAGGCAGACGTTTGCTTTATGATTGGCTGTGGAGTCCTAGAGGAATGAAATTAAGTATGCTTCTTGCGACAGGAGGGGATTCAGGAACTTGATGTTCCCCTTCTGGTTCGCCCCTCTTCTGTGGTTTTTTTGTCTTCTTGGAAATGGGTCCTGCCATTTTGTTCCTTGTATTCCACCTTTTTTGGGTGCTTTGGTTTATTTATGATTGGCAGTGTTTCATCAATTAAGTCCTCATTTGAAAACTGGGAACGAGTATAGAAGGGAGGTGGATAGCTGGGTGGCATAGCATTTTTAAAATCCCTACCTGGCAAATCTCATCATTTTGTGCCCTACTATTTGTCCGGTGCTTTGGATTTGGGTACTAATGACCTAGTAAAGTAGATTGCTCTCCAAATGTGAAACCGAATCTGCATGTCTTTATTGGCCTGGGTGCAACAACACCCACACAGAACAGAGGCACAAATGGTGGCGGGTGGTGACACAAAGTCTACTGAGTTACCATCATTTTAGTCAATTTTTAGGGCTAGCAAGAGTATTCCACAACTACAAGATTGGGGTGAAAGAGCAAGAGGACATGTGTGGAATGTAGTTACTCATGTAAGGGCCACTTTAAAGACAGGTCCACGGCCCAAAAGCCCAGGGACCAATTTGAAGCAAATTGAACCTTTAATTGGTCTCTTCTTCACAATTTTAAAAAACGCTTTTTATTAAGGTACAATGAGTGTGTCTAAAAGCTTGAGGTCCATTTCAAAGGTCCAATATAAAAATGTGTGATTGACATGTGAGAGAATTAGGTTAACCTTTGGTTTCTTCTCTCCTCTTTTGTCTTTCTTTCATTTTTTTTTTTGCTTTTTGTTTTCAATTTTTTTGTGCACTTGGAAGAATTGAAAATGCATTTTTCTAGCAACCACTTTGTGAGGATCCACAAAACTAGCCATGTGAATTCTAGAATTGATCCAAAATGAGGGAGCTAGTATGCTCTCCACAATGTCCTCAATACATAGCATATCTTCCATTCCCACAGAATTTGATCAACAAAGATTTTTAAAAAACAGTGAAAAAAAAAATGAAGAAATGAGAAACCTTGGACCCTAGGTTACACTTCGATTCTTCAGACCATGAGCTCTCCTTTAAGCTCTTTTTAAAATCCGGACCAATTGGTTTCCCTCCAAAATGATGTCATGTAAGTTAAATCACAACTTGATTTGTCTTGGTCCTGGACTGTTGTCTAAAGGCCTTGGGACCAATTTCAAGCTCTTAACCAATAGAAATGCTTGGTTTCATTGGACCTTGCTCCTTGGACCCTTGTCTAAAGTGGCCCTTCAACATTTGATGCTCAACTTTCTATGTGGTTCCATCAACTTTCTAGGTGATGTGGAAACCCCATAGTACCACCACGCTTATATGCATATATATTGTATGCTTGAGTTTGAAGTGACAACAAGTTTGCCAACCTCACAATCAGTCTTTTTTTTTCAAAATGGTGAGGTAGGTGGGTTGGACATCATCCACAAGAGGACTTAGCCAAATTTGGCTACAGGTCAGAGAGGAAATTTTTTTTAAATTAGTAGTTGTACTATATTTTTGCAAGATGCTACAACTTATTGTCTAAATATGGGAACTTCAATATTTTTTTCCTCATAATGCGGTGACAATTGGCCACTTTTTTCCTGGAAAAAAGCCTTTGAAGTTGTCACAACGGCCTTTTTTTGTCACCAGAATCTGAAAATTGGCCCAAAAAAATCACTGCCCACAATACCTCCATGGTGATTGTACCTACAGAGGTATGCATAGGAAGTTGGAACTCTGCTGCGACTGGAGGTCAGAGACTTGGAGAAGAAAAGGTTCTGGCCTGTTGGCATTTGAATAGATGTAGGCTGGGCAATCAATTGACATTTGATCTCAGATGTAGTGGTATTGCAATAAAATTACCATCCATCTAGGACTAGAAAAGATTGTGCATCTGTATACCACCTTGGGACCTTGGCCACTTCCACACATGTTTGTTGAATAATTAATTAATTTTGCAGATTCCATTCCAACAAATGTTATATTCTCAAATATTCCATCAGATTCTTTAATTTCCTTCACATTTTTTTTTCAATATCAACATTTTTAAAAATAATATAATTATTGTCAAATTGGCCCAGGCACTACAATAACACCCATTTAACTTGGGTCCTCAAACTCTATTACACATTGTTCATAGCTTCAACAAATAGATGGTTTGTAACCAAAAGAAAAGAGTAGAAAGAAAATCTCCTGGTCACAAAAATTCACAATAGATATATAAATTCTGTGAAACAATTCCTACAACTTACATCTTTGGGGCTGCCAATCTGGCACTACTATAACCCCTTGGTGCTACTATCCTATCAGAACAAAATGCTCCATTCCTATGTGAATCTTCAGTGACACATACCTGGCAATCTCTTGTAGCTTATTATAGTGGTAGCATTTAGTTTGCTGCCATGAACAAATTCACACATTGTGAGTGCAAAATCTAATGGGGTTTGGATTGAAGTTAGAACCCTTAGTGTTCAGTTGGTCCATATGAGCTACTAACCCTCCCTCTATGATATGCGACAATGCATAAGAACACTTGGCCTAATCTTAAAAACATATTGACTTCTAAATATGAACCAAGGATGAGCAATGTATATCAAGTTGATTTGCAACCACTCAGCAAAGACAAAATTTTGTGTAGAAAGGGTCTATGGATAAATTTTCATTAATTCTTCCATTTCTGTTTCTCTTTACCTGCGTTCTGCCCAACCTGCGGACACCCATTAAGTCTTATGGCACTCACTTAGACATTTGCCTTACTAATTGGATCAAGGAAAGGTTCAATTAAGGTACCATGCAGATGTATCCCTCTACATGTTCCTATCTCTACAACTTGGACTTCCTTTTGTTTGCCATCAACCCTCAGCATCAACCCCTTATAGAGTCTAATACTAACAAGAACACATAGCTTGCCATAGTGTAGTCATTAACACAATGGAAATCAAAGAAACACAATAATTACAAATCTCAACAAGCTCCACCTCTATTTTAATACAAGATTAAGAAAAACTAGATAGACCTGCCGAATTGCCCTCGATTTCTCCTTCTTATGTTATCTTGCACCATCTTAGCCTCCACCTCCATTGAATGTTGCAGCTTCCTTAGCCATCCATTGCTTGATGTTGATTTGTTCCACATAATATATAAACAAACAAAGTTTCCTACCTAGCCTCACAAGTCTCCTTGAAGCAGTCATGGCAGGCACTAACAAACAACGACGGTATGATTCCCATCATTAGCACGCAGAAAGTTGACAATTGCTCAAAACAAAAACCAAAAACCTTAAAAATTGGTTATGTTCACATGAAAAAATACCCAACTAACTTCCTGTCTGGTCCCATGTTAACCATGGACAAAAAAACTTGTTGTTGCACACCAGTTTTAATAGAGCTTTAGACATAAATAACACTAAAGGCTTCTCACAATGATTAAATTTCCCACATTTCCCAGGTTCATTAGAAGGGTAATGCATGCAGAACTCTATATATGAATATGTACAAAGTACATAGTATACACAAAGGGCACACCATAATTTCTCCACATATGTGGGGGGTAAAACTAGTAAATTCCTATTTCAATGGCCTTTTAATCTCTCAAGTTTTGACTTTACAAAGAGTGATAAGTACAATGGGTAACTTTTAGTACCATTTTCAATGAGATTGGTCTAGTAGTAGCTATGTGATTATTGAGGAGGAGTTTTGAAGTTAAAAATCTCCAGAGATTTTATCAAACTAGCATCCAAGTACAAGAGTAGGTACTTCAAAAACATAGTCAAATTAACTATGATTGAGTAACTTCCCGACACAATATTAACACTAACTACTCTTGCTACTTTGCACTTTGTTTACCAACTAATGTTTAACTGTTGTTTTCATTGAGCTGTGGAGATGTGTTGTGAAATAGGTGCAAGCTGGTTCACGTAACAAAATAAAGCCCCAAGCGCACTCAGGCTCTTTCTAGTTGGTACCATAACTTAACTTATGGCACGATTGTAATCAAGTTGGGGAACACCAAGAGCAAATAACATCCCCTACGTTTGCGTTCATATGATGTTTCAAGGATATCATAGTGTTGCACCATGGCATAAAACAAAGGTGACAAGCCTGAGTGTTGCCCAACCCCCTACAACATATTCATGACTTGAACTTTTCAAACCCACAACAGAAACTTTTTCTTTCTCAAGGAAAAGTCAACTCACCTCAAAGATAATCATCTCACATCGAGCTCAAAATTGGCTCTAACACATGCTCCATTTTCTTTCAAGGCCTTGAAATTGGAATGCTAATACACCCATTGATTGAGCAAGCTACAACATGTAGATTATGTCTTAGTAATGGCCTGGTTGGTGCTGAACTAGGTATATTTTATCTCTTCCATATGACAATCCCTATCTTTTGTATCAACATAATGTTCAAGACCCCAACATCAAATCCTCCCAAGGTATGAAATGTGATCCTATAGTCAAGACATTGTTAGTGTCTTGGCAACCACAGCATGTTAGATGCTACTTTTGCCTCCGAAACATTTTCTTGTGGACTAGGCCTAATAAGGTTCCCTCATTAAACTTTCCTTGTTAACAAGTAATAACAAGCTTGGCCCCAACAAGTCAAGTACCAAATAATACATGTTTTGCCCCATTAATAGGTAATAGGGGCATCCATTTTCTCTACTTTGACCTTAATTCTAGTTTGTTTTTCTTCTACTACATGTAACAAATTTTCAATATTTTCTTTCTCCTTCAATTGTACATGTGATTCCATGTTTTGATTGTACTCTAAGGGGTCATGTTTGGGTTCAAAACTATTGCATTGAGTTTACAACAAACATACAATTGACACAATTAAAAGTAGAAACAATCTTTGTGAACCATTTGACTAGGTGCTACATTGGTTTCCACTTGGACAAATAGGTGACATGGGCCTAACAAGTCTGAAATGGGACATAGTTTTTGGGCAACTTTGTCAATTGAGCACATCTTTTCTTTCTGCATTAATTAAGACATGTCCACTATTTTCCCCGCCTTTGTTATATTTTAGGGGTCTCTACAAGCCTTGTAGCTACACCAATGTTGTGGCTTCAAATTATGTCATGCTATTGCATGTCACTTGACTATTGTTATTAATAAAAGAAAGTTGAAACTAGAACAATTAATTTTGAGTATTAAGATTCCAACTTCTTTTTTATTTTGTGGAGGTAGCCCGTGACATGACCTTTCATTTACTCCAAACTTGAATAGTTGATGACAAAACAACATAGATGGTGGACAACATTTAATGGAGCAGTTACAAGAGAAGATAAGGATATCTTAGATAATTGAAAAATTCCAAAGTTCAATTTAATAAATAATGACCAAAATTACAAATTCCCCCTTTTCAAAGTAATCATGTAATGTTTTTCCTTTACCTTGGCAACCTTTTTCTATGCAACAAGTACCAAAGAAACTAGGAATAGGATGCATCCAAAACCTAATTGGATGTTTTTAATTTATGAATAAGGCAGGCCTCTGGTGCACAATGTACTTCTTGACTTCCTTTTAAAAAAATAGATGTGTGACATGTTTTGCTATATTGTGGATTTCTTTTTGCCCAAACCTAAACTTTCAATCCTTGATGCTTGAATTTCCTATGTTTAGAACACAATTAGTTTTCAATTTAATGCCAATGATTAAAATGTAATATTTCATTGATTTATGCATTAGTGAATTATGGTTCTAGATCATACAGTTCCAAGGTCAAGGAACAAATTATAGTGGCAACTAAACTAATTTGTTAAAGGAAAAAAATTGTGCTACATTTTCTTTCTTCCATTTTTTTATGTTAAATCTTGTTTTGGACCAAAATAATTATTATACATATTACATGATTGTCCTTAAAGAGGCATTTCACCCTTCATCATAAGCTTTTTAAAACTAACTATTCTTTCAAAATGCATGCAATTTGTGCATAGAACATCAAGATATAAATGGCATAATGACTAAGATTACTAACAATTTGTATGTGGTTCAAAGTTAATGGATATACAATTTGTCTTTGAAATTTCACCAACATTGGTAATTTTTTCTCTTTGGTAGTCTTATTTTTCTCCTTATTTAGTATCATTAGGTGTGGACTATAATGCTTTAGCTCCCCTAAAAGGGTGCAAGTACAATTAAAGGAAACAAAAACCATGTCAAATAGTGGTGAAAATTGTGAACTTTTTTACATATTTTTTTTCTTGACATTTTAAAATTATATTAATCATTCCAAGTTGTGTTAAATGATTATTATGAATGTTGAGGAATTCAAATTAAATTTTGGGTTTTGGTTCTAGTAGAGGATGTTTGAATTTGAATAAATGTTGCATTAGATTATAGTTAATTTTACCTATGACTGAGTAAAGACTATTTTAATAAAGTAATTTTGATGGTAATAAAATTTAGATGATAATAACCTACTACCCACATTCAAAGAGCACTCACAATTTGAAATATGTGGAATTTTTAAAAATTTAAAATTCAAAATATTTTAAAAATTTTAAAAATTTCAAAAGTCCTTTACCACATGTAAATGGGGTGTAATGTGCATGACACACAAAACAAAGTTGTAATTTATAATACAAGAAAATAAAACCTAAAGTAGTTAGCATATTTTGGCATGACGCAAAATTATGATAAATTTTCAAGATGAAACACAAAATTTGGCAAAATCTACACACTTTGAAAAATTCATATGTATTCAACAATGATTAATAAAAAACATGTGATATATTGGGGCAATAATTTGTATTTTTACTAATAAGTTGCAAAACATTTCATTCAAAAATTCTTTCATACAAAAAAGTGAAAAAGGACTAAAAAAATTTCACAATCCTTTGGTAAAGTAATCTCGTTGGCTCCTTTAATCGTATCTGCACCCAAAATCATGTAATGATAGCCAAATATTGACCTAAAAATAACACATGTGGTTAACAAATGGGGACTAATATTATCTAAACAACAAACATACATTTTAAAAAATCATATTTGAAACATTGAATTTTCATAGACAAATATTTCACTTATCAGTACCAAAAACATCATTAAAAACATCCAAAATATGTCATGTAAAAAAAAGCACAATCCCCAATAAGCATCTATGCAATGTTAAACACCCATTATAACATTTCATTCATCAATTTGTTTTTAAAAATCCTAATATAAAGATCCCAATTATAGATTTTTTACACATATACCATGATAACAATGGTTGTAAATAGACATGTACATAATAATTTCCGCACTAATTTGGGTAATTACATGTAGATTTTTCATGATACTACCCTAGTGTCTTTTGAAGAATGAGGTTGCTATTCATTAATGCAAAAGAAAGGTATGTTTATCATCACTATTAACATTAAGTTATAGTACTTTTTTTTAAAGAGGAAAAAAACTCTTAATCTCCTCTTCACCTATTCCTTTCCTACAATTGTAGGAGAAAATTTCATCTTTCACCTTACTTTCTTATTTTGGAAAGAAATAACCAAAAAGAACAAGAGGAAAGGTTCCTCCAATCATTTCCTCCAAAAAAAGTCAAAAAGCTCAAACTTTGATACCAAAAAAATTGGGGAAAAATGCAAAGGATCCAAACTTTTAACATTTTACCCTTTTTACACAATGGGATTACAATATAATGGTAATGCACACAATCACAAGAATTTGGCCTATGGTCCTCAATTGTAATGCCAAATCCCTCCATGCAAAAACTAATATGATGGTCATTTCAATTGTGAAGCTTTTGCTACAACAATAACATGTAGGCTCCACTCAATATAGCTTTGCAATAACTAGGATCCACAACATCACATTAACATCAACACCTAGGACAATGCTAAGAACTATACATTCTCAGGAACATAGATTAATGCAACAAAAAATTACTTTTACCAAGCTAAACTAAAGATTATGAATCACCCAAAATACTTTTCACCATTCATAAATCTAGCATGCAATGAATTAATAATGAAAATTGTGCAAAGTTTGTTCATTCATAGGTTTGTGCATTTTACACATGAATATCATGTGTTGAAAACATAATTGACACATAAATAAATGTGTTAATGGATGAAATACGAATTTATGAATGAATGAATGTCACACGAATTTCACATCTTCCTATAAATCCACATGTTAAATGTGTTTTCAATGTACAATATTAATGCATGAAATGTGAGAATTATGAATGAATGAATTTTGCACAATTTCCATTATTAAATCATGAGATGTTAAGTTTGTGATGTGCGTTTCCCTTATGTTTTCTTAGATTTTTTCACCATATTTTTCCAAAGTCAACTTACAAACTAACCTTTTTTAATTTCTTTAAATAAATTTGTAAGTAAATGAGAATATTTTTCACCCACCCACATTCAAAAAAAATCCACTAAAAATATTCTAAAACAATGATTTGGTAATTTTCAAACACTCCTACCTATCATTAATAAATTAAATCTACTAGATTATTATAATAATCATCGCAAACTTAGCATTTCATGACTTAATAATGGAAATCATGCAAAATTCATTCATTCATGATTCATACATTTCACACATTAATATTGTGCATTGAAAACACATTTGACACACATATTTATAAGAAGATGCAATATTCATGTGATATTCATTCATTTATAAGTTCATACTTCATTCATAAACACATTTATATATGTGTCAAACTTTTCAACACATAATATTTGTGTGTTAAATGTATGAACTTATGAATGAATGAACTTCACACAATTTTCATTATTAATTTATCGCATGCTAAATTTGTGATGAATGCTCCAAAATTAAAATTTGATCATTTTTACCTTAAAATAATTCAAAGACAACAATTACTATAAGGTAACATACCCACTACCACCAACACCTACACAAACCCAATCAACAATAAATGCATAACAAATACAAAATAACTTTTCAAATTTTATATTTTTTCAATTACAATAGGAAAGCATAAGAAAGAGGGTGGTATGAAATGAACAACCTTTTGCAAAGTCACATATTACTACACATCCAAAAACTAAGTGACATAATTAAAAGACAGAATATTGCAAGTTAAATCATAAATGGCATGGTGGTTTAAATGAATGTTGGGTGGGTATTTGGTTTCACAACTTAAAACTAGTATTGTGGTTTCAATTAATAAAGTCTAAACAAGTTTAATGTTAAAATCAATTTTTGAATGGGAACCAAATTTCAATTATTTTCAAATATATACCTAAAATTGGGTTCTCAATTTTATTTATGTGGGAAATTGGAACCAAAATTGAAATTTGAGATTTTGAAAAAAAAAATTAGAATTGAAGGTTAATCAAGGTTTAATTAATAACTAACCCACTAATTTTAATTTGGATTACTTAAAATTAAATTTGATTTTCAAAACCGAAACCGAAACCAAAATTTGTTTTTATGAATCAAACCCAAAACCAAATTGTTAGTTCCACTTATGTGTTGAACCATAACCATGTTAGAATTGATCTTTCAAAACTGGAATTGAAGGTTGTTCATACAAATTAAAAACCACCCAACAATAGTTTAAACATGTCTTTGATTACATATACCAATGTTAGATTCCATGATCTCTTTTACTTTACATTTGTGTTTATTCATAACTTAGGACATGGAGAACACTAATCTCAACACAATTTTTTTTGTTTCCATGGACATATGAAGAGAGAATTCACAATGTTGCACTACCATTTCCAACTAATGAACAATTAAGTGTTCCTTGTTAACATGCTACCTTTCATGAAACAAGATTTATGTTATTTCAAAGTCTAGGTGTAGTTGTTTCAACAATGAAACTACATTAACATCTTCACTTTTGCAAATTGCCCTTCTTTTTCACTATGGTCCTAGCTAGGACACTAGTTCTTGTGTTTATGCAAACAACCTTCCCCTTTGCATCCAACATAAGTTTGTGTTGCACAAGTTGTGTAATGATGGTAGCATTAACCATGCATTGTCTCCAAGCCCATATTCATCATTATATTTTTTGTAAACAACACAAGAATACATGACTATCCCATGATTGCAAAAAATCCACATCTCCTAATTCTTATGGTTAACACACAATATTGGTCATACATTTGGAGGTGACCTAATACCTATAGTTTTCAAAGTGATTATTCCATCAAGGCATCTTAAACATCCTAAGCTCATTAATGACATCATCTACATGGTTGAAATTGCATTCCAAATCTTGTCAATTGCCTTTTCCATGCAAGAAATTACTTAGCTTCTTCAATTATATGTTATATGCCATAACCACCTTCATTGATTTGTTATCATTTTTTCTAAATGTTCATGTCCTTCTCCACCACTATAAGTTTTATTGATAAAATGACCAAGCAAGGGCTCTACAACAATCATTGCAACATCACTAATTGAATATGAAATTGATCCCTATATATCTCATAATGTAATCTTGGTCCATGTATTTTATTGTTACCAAAATATGAGTACCAAAGCCTTTACTAAAACTATCTTACCAAAACCCTTTTACCAAAATGCATTACCAAAACACCTAGAAGGTTATTTTTTAAACCAAAAATTAGTTGATTTTAATTAAGAGAATAGGATTATCATGTTTCAATTATCTTGTAATTTAGAAGATTTGATGGGGATTCCTTTGATATTTGGGTTATCCACCATTTTTTCATCACTTCAAAAAAGGTTCATGGAGAAATTTGGCAAAGGGGAATATATCTTGTATATTTTTGTGTAATGATTTTTTGATTATGCTTTCAAGCAAAATAAACTCTTTTAAACATTGTGGATTCTTCTTGTATGTCTTTGTACTTCTTTTTGAAGTTGTGTCTTAAATTGGTAAGTTTGAAATTTTTGCATAGTAGAAACCTATAGTCTATTTGTACCACTATGTCATAAACTCTTTGTGATTTTTTGTCAATTAATGTTGCAAAATTGAAATGTTCAATGTCTATTCATATCTTATATATAAATTCACTTGTCTTCCTGTCTGTGACGTGACGTTCTGCTGCATAATCATTTTTTATGTTTCTGCTACGGAACCGGCCATAGGGAAAAGCATTTTCGTCTGGAACTGGCACCCCTGGGAAACCCGTTTGATTTTTACACAACTGTCCGTCCGTCCGTCCGTCCGTTCGTCTGTGACAGGGCGTTCCGACCCATTAATGGTCTCTGCGACGCCGATTCTGCAACCCCCCAGAAATGAGCCGCAAAGACCAATTCTGCTACGTATTTGCTTCTTTTTTTATCTTTTTTTTTGGATTTGTTTTTTCGGATTTTTCTCCCCTTCTCTTAAATTAACAAAAATGAAGAAACAAAATAAAAAATAAAAAATGGGCAGAAAAATCTAAGGCTACGTATTTGCTTCTTTTTTTATCTTTTTTTTTTTGGATGACGTCTGGCCAGTAGCTCCGGGGAGCATT
>Ga0116229_10003764_pt1 | contig 24954 bp, 24 predicted proteins | sample S1TSphgellanicum_3_FD_87313 | JGI IMG/M metagenome (GOLD analysis project Ga0116229, IMG submission 87313) | Host-associated microbial communities from peat moss isolated from Minnesota, USA - S1T2_Fc - Sphagnum magellanicum MG | ecosystem: Host-associated > Plants > Peat moss > Unclassified... | reverse complement strand
GCCCGGCGTCGTCACGACGCGAGCGAGATGCGCCGCCAGGCGCCGGAGCGCCAGCGCAGCAGGATCATCGTGCCGAGACAGGCCACGTAGATGACCGCGGCACACCAGGCGCCGATCGGGCCCCACCCCAGCTGCGGCAGGCCGCGAACCCAGCCCGCACCGGGCGCGAAGGCGAGGATGTGCGCCAGCGGCACGAAGAAGCCCCAGGACAGCGCGATGACCAGCAGGGCGGGCACGACGGCGTCGCCCGCGCCGCGCAGGCAGGCGCCGCCGCTGATGTTGAGCCCGTCGAACAGCTGATACGCGGCCGCGATCCACAGGAACACGACGCCCTTCGCGACGATCAGCGACGCGCCGGGATCGCGGGCGTTCGTGAACAGCGGCAGGATCCAGGGGCCGCCGGCGGCGAGCGCGAGTCCGACCAGACCCATGTAGGCGACCGCCATCAGGATGATGCTGTTGCCGACCGCATAGGCCCAGTCCGGGCGACCGCCGCCGATGGCCTGACCGACGAGCGTGGTGCCCGCCATGGCGATGCCGACGGCCGGCATGTAGCAAAACGAGGTCAGCACCATGACGATCTGGGTGGCGGCCGCGTCGAGCGTGCCCAGGCGGATTTGCATGAGCTGAAACAAGGCGAATCCGAACAGGTCGGCTGCGTACAGCACGCCCATGGGCAGTCCGAGTTTGGCTTGTGCGATCAAAGCCCTCGTCCGCCACCGGCGCGTGAGCCGAGACCGATAGCGCGAACGGATCTCGGTGCCCAAGAACGTGGCCACGGCGCCCGCCAGGCCGACCAGCGTCGCCACGCCGGTCGCCCAGGCCGAACCGGCAATACCCCAACCGAGGCCGACGATGAACAGCTCGTTCAGCACGGCATTCGCGAGCGCGACACCGAGTGTGATGCGCAGCGTGACGACGGGTCGTCCGATGCCGTTGAAGAACCCGAGCACGCTCCATAGCGCGACGCCGAGCGGCGCGCCGACCATGCGCGGCCGCCAGTAGTCGAGCGCGAGCTCGAGCGTGGCCGGCGGGATCGCGAACGGTGCGAACAGCCTCTCGCCGCACAGCGCGAGCCCGACGAACACGGGCAGCGTCAGCGCCGAGCCCCAGAGCGCAATCCACGTCGCCTGCGACGCCCGTCGGTAGCGCCCCGCACCGACGGCTTGCGCGACGAGCGTCTGCACCGACAAGGAAATGCCGCCGAACAGCAGCAAGCAGACCAGAATCGGCCAGTAGACCGCGGCCATGCCCGCAGTCGCGGCCGGGGAGAGGCGGCCGACGAACCAGGTATCGGTCGCGTTCAAGACGGCCTGCACGGCGCTCACCACCATGAACGGGAATGCGAGTCGCGCGACTGCGGCATAATCCAGGCCGAGACGGCCGCTTGCGGTCCTGATCTGGCCCGGTAACAGTGCTTCATTCGACTGCAACATTCCCCCTCTCATCCCACGCTCGCATGCTTAACCTGCAACACACTCTGTACGGTCGCTTTCGGTTCGATGACTTGGGCGGCGGGAACTGGCGCGCGACGAATCTCGTCGAGCCGCACGAGAGCCTATTTTTGCACGAAATGCAGGGCGCGTCGGCTGCGGCCCTCGACGGCTGCCGGGAACTCACGATTCGCTGGCATCCGGGCGGCGGCGTGGACCTCGTGCTGACGCTCGCGGCCGAGTCGCGCGTGCTGCACGCCGTCGGCGCCTTCTTGCACGAACCGCGCGACACGCTCTACGAGGGATTGCGCCTTCCCCGCTACGATGCGGCCGCGCGGCGCTTCTGGAACACGATTTTCGTGCTGGCGCAGAACTCCTCGGGTCGGCGCTTGCTCGGCTGGGTCGCGAGCCGTCGCCGCCGGCCCGGCTAAAGGTCGCGGCGTGTGATGGGCGTCACAGACCCCCTCGAATGACGGGCACGGCGCGTTGCGCCCCGGCGGGTGACCGCAAACTGCGACTCCGATCCACGCTGTCGCGGTGCGATTCGAGCACATTACCGGGACCGTTCCCGAGCCACGTCAACATCTTTAATTTCCATGGGCACTCACACCGCTGCAGTCGGGAACGCTTATAGCCGGGAGGAAGCGTCGTTCGATCCGTATGGGCGCTTGCTGCGGATGCTGATGCCGAGCCTGCGGGCACTCGCCGTTCACGACGGTTTCGCCAACGCCATCTGGACCTCGGAAGATTGGGACCCCGCCACGCCCGAGGACCTGGTCAAGCGCGTCATGGAGAACGCGCTGTCCGACGCCGCACGATATCCGGCCGTGATGACCCCGGTCGACCCGGACCGAACGGTGTACGGCTTCGCCGTCCGCGGCGATGAAGTCGACCTGTTGGGCGTCGTCAGTCTCGTCGTCGCCACGAGCGGCGTCCGCGCGGAGCCGCGCGCGGTCGCCTATGTCCGGCAGCTCGTGCAGCCCGTGCTCGAATGCCTGCGCCGGGAGCTGACGCTGCGCTCCACCCTGGGTTCGCGCGAGCGCGACCTCGGCGTGCGGGAGCGCGATCTGGAGCTCATGCTCGACATGTCGTCGCAGAAGCCGACGCTGGGCAGCGACGCCGATGAATTCGATCTGATCCTCAAGACGGCTCTGCAGCACCTGGGCTGTGCGCTCGCGGCGCTGTGGATCCCGGAAAAGTCCATCTCACTGTCCCTGACGCAGAGCGGCCACCCATTCCCCGGCCCGATGCTGAAACGCGCCGAGGGGCATCTATTGACCTGGATGCAGCTTCAGCAGCGCACCATGGTGATCAACCGCATCGCGAAGACCGCCTCGCAGCTGGCCGCACCGTACAAGATCCTCGCCTGTCCGATCCGCCACCCTTCGGACCGTGTCATGGGCGTGCTCGCGCTGTTCAACCCGCCGAGTGCGACGGACTTCAATCCGCACCAGCGCCGCTTCGCGGAATTGTTCGCCAAGCGCGTCGCCGTCGTCATGCAGTCGCAGTATGACCCGAGCACCGGACTCATGACGCGCCATGCCTTCGAGCGGCAGGCCAACGTGCTGTTCGCGTCCGGACCGCGCCTCGACGCGCACAGCATTCTGTACCTCGACATCGACCGCCTGCACGTGATCAACGAAACCTTCGGCATGCACGTCGGCGACGACGTCATCGTGAGGGTGGCCGAAAGCATGGCGAAGGTGCTGCCCCGCGGCGCGCTGTCCGCCCGCATTTCCGGCGACCGGCTCGCCGCCCTGGTGCCCAACAGGGACCTTGCCGAGGCGAGCAAGATCGCGGAAGCCGTGCGGTCGGCGGCGGCGGCGATCGTCCCGCGCGCCGGGCACGGCTCGTTCCAGGTCTCGGTCAGCATCGGCATCGCGGCCATCAGCGCCTCGGCCAATCCGCTCGCGCATGCGCTCGCCACGGCCGAGATCGCCTGCAAGGCCGCCAAGGACCGCGGCCGCGACCGCATCGAATCGTTTCAGGACTCGGACCACAGCATCATTCGCCGCCATACCGACATCATGGTCATCGGCCAGGTCCGGCACGCGCTGGCGAACGACAAGTTTCGCCTCGACGCGCAGCCCATCCTGCCGCTGCGCGCGAACTACGGCCGGCCGCGCTTCGAGCTGCTGTTGCGCATGATCGGCGACCGCGGCGAGGTCATCGTTCCCGCCAAGTTTCTGTCGGCGGCCGATCGCTACCAGCTCATGCCGGCGATCGACCGCTGGGTCGTCGAGCACGCCTGCGGGCTGCTCGGCAGGCACATGGACGCGATCGGCGAGGACAGCGCGCGCTTCGCCGTCAATTTGTCGGGACAGTCGCTGCAGGATGAGTCTTTCCTCGATTTCGTCGTCGGGACGATTGCCGCGAGCGGCGTCGCCCCCGGCGTGCTGTGCTTCGAACTGACCGAAACCGCGACCATCGGCAATCTCGCCAAGGCACAGGCCTTCATGCGCCGCCTGCAGGATCTCGGGGTTCAATTCGCGCTCGACGACTTCGGCACGGGCGTGAGCTCGCTCGCCTATCTTAAGGATCTGTCGGTGAACTACCTCAAGATCGACGGCAGTTTTGTGCGCGATATGATCGACAATCCGCGCTCAGAGTCCATGGTCAAGGCGATCGCACAGCTCTCCAGGGTCATGTGCATGGAGACGATCGCGGAATACGTCGAGACCGACACGCTGCGGGCGCGCGTCGCGGAAATCGGCGTCGATTACGGCCAGGGCTTTGCGATGGGCAAGGCGCAGCGGCTCGAGGACCTGTTGCAGGCGCTGGCCATGTACGCAACGACGGTCAGTAGCTCGGCCTCGGGAGCGGAAACGCCTTCGGATTTGGGCGACTGAGGAGGCTCCGTTCGGCCCCTTGTATTTTTGCCGCAAATCAGGCAAAGATATTTCACGAATCGTTCCAGGCTCGAGCCACTCATAAGAACTGAAGATCGGCGCCCACTGCGACCATTCATGACTGCCGAGGCATCTCACGCGGCCGAACTGCGCGCCCAGCTCTGGTTCAATACCGACCGGCCCGTGCTGCTCTCGTCCCTGCGCGGCCGGGTCGTCGTGCTGGTGGCGTTCCAGGTCCTGTGTCCCCACTCCATCGGCATCGGCATTCCCCAAGCGCAGCGAATTTACGAGACCTTCGAACCCGCCGACGTCGCGGTCATCGGCCTGCACGCAACGTTCGAACATCACGATGCCTTCAGTCCGGCCGTGTTGAAGGCCTTCATTCAGGAGTATCGCCTGAAATTTCCGATCGCCGTCGATCATCCGAGTGCCGATGGCCCGATTCCCGAGACCATGGAGATGTACCACATGCGCGGCACGCCGAGCCTGCTGTTGATCGACCGCGACGGCTTCGTGCGCAAACATGCTTTCGGCCCGGTCGAGGATCTGCGCATCGGGGCGGAAATTGGTGCCCTGATTCAGGGCCGCAGCAGCACGGTCCTCCTGCCCCGCAGCTCCGCAGCCTGATAGGATAAGGGCCAGGCTGGCGGATTCGGACTGTTGCGTTGCAGCAGTCGCGAGGAACCTCAGGGCCGGCGTCACGAAGCACCGCATGGAACCTATTTCCCCGCCCAACGTCCCCGCCGTCGACCGCATCATGATCACCTCGAGGCTCGGTCTCGATCAGCGCGTGGCCCTCGAGCAGCTCGTGTTCTTCAACGCCAACCAGCACCGCGTGCGTCTCGGGATCGAGCACTCGATCGCGACCTACGGCGTTCCGGAAATCTACGCGAGCGGCGACTCGCTGCGCATCCGCATCGGCGGCCAGGCCGGCGTGCAGAGTCTGTTCGCGGTGACCCCGGACGGGCGTCCGGTCGGCGTTGCCGTGTTCCTGCGCGCCGCGCGGGACCGCTTCGTGGTGCTGCATCTCGGCGTCGAGCCGCGCGCAGCCGATGGCGTCGAATCGAATGCGCCCGTGCTGCTCAAGCTCATGCACGAGATCCGTGGCGCGGCGCGGCGCACGCGCGGCGTCGACACCATCGAACTCGTCTACAAGGACCGCGGCGCCGCCCGCCATGCAACCGCTCGTCCATGAGTCGATACGCACAGACCCTCGGGGCTGAGCGGCATCTGTTCGCCGACTTGAAGGCGGTTCTCGCCTGCGCGTCTCCGGCACGGTCCGGCGACGAACTTGCCGGGATCGGCGCGTCCAGCCACGCGCGCCGCGTCGCGGCGCGCTGGCTCCTCGCGGATCTGCCGCTGCGGGCGTTTCTCGAGGAGCCCGTCGTGCCCTACGAGAGCGACGAGGTCACGCGGCTGATACTGGACACCCATGACGCGGCTGCCTTCGGCCGTGTGAGCCATCTCACGGTGGGAGGGTTACGCGACTGGCTGTTGTCCTTCGACGCCGATGCGGCCGCGCTCGCCGCACTCGCGCCGGGGCTCACCCCCGAAATGGTCGCCGCCGTGAGCAAACTCATGCGTAACCAGGATTTGATGACGGTGGCCGCGAAGTGCCGAGTCGTGACGGCGTTTCGCAGTACGATCGGGCTGCCCGGCACGCTCGCGAGCCGGCTGCAACCGAATCATCCGACGGACGATCCGCAAGGCATTGCCGGATCGATCTTGGACGGACTGCTGTACGGCGTCGGCGACGCCGTGATCGGCATCAACCCGGCATCCGACCATCTCGGGCGCACGATCGCCCTGCTCGAACTGCTCGACACCGTGCGTTCGCGCTATGAGATCCCCACCCAGACCTGCGTCCTCGCGCACGTGACGACGACGCTGCGTGCCATGGAATTGGGGGCCCCGGTGGATCTCGTGTTCCAGTCGGTCGCCGGTACCGAAGCGGCGAACGTGGGCTTCGGCATCACGCTCGATCTGCTCGCCGAAGCGCAGGCGGCCGCCCTCTCGCTGGGCCGCGGCAGCGTGGGCCGCAACGTCATGTACTTCGAGACCGGTCAGGGCAGCGCGCTGTCGGCCGAGGCCCACCATGGCGTCGATCAGCAGACGCTCGAGGCGCGCGCTTACGGCGTTGCGCGCCGGTTCGATCCGCTGCTCGTCAACACCGTGGTCGGCTTCATCGGACCGGAATACCTGTACGATTCGAAGCAGATCATCCGCGCCGGCCTCGAGGACCACTTTTGCGGCAAATTGCTCGGCCTGCCGATGGGCTGCGATGTCTGCTACACCAACCATGCGGAGGCGGACCAAGACGACATGGATTCGCTCATGACCCTGCTCGGCGTCGCCGGCGTCAATTTCCTGATCGCGGTGCCCGGAGCCGATGACGTCATGCTGAACTACCAGAGCTTGAGTTTTCACGACATCGTCGGTCTGCGCGACCTATTGGGGCGCAGTGCTGCGCCCGAGTTTGCGGCATGGTTGCGGCGCATGGCGCTGCTCGACGCCGGCGGCCGGCTCATCGCGCCCGCGGCGTCCCATGCGTTGCTGCAGAATTTGGGTTGATCGGCCCCGTGCCGGCCCGCGACCTCGACACCCTCTGGCGCCGGTTTCAAGCGCTCACGCGCGCACGCATCGGCTTAGGCCGGGTCGGTCATTCGCTGCCCACGGCGCGGCTGCTCGAATTCCAGCTCGCCCATGCCGAGGCGCGCGACGCGGTGCTCGCGAGCGCGGACTTCGATGCGCTCGCCGCGGCCCTGGGGCCCTGCGCGACGTTGCGCGTGCGGTCGCTGGCGGCCGATCGCGCCCAGTATCTGCGCCGTCCGGATCTCGGCCGCCGCCTGCATCCCGAGACACGCGCGGCTCTGCCGCCCGGTCCCTTCGACGCGGTCTTCGTGGTGGCCGACGGATTGTCGGCGCGCGCCGTGCAGACGCACGCGGTGCCGCTGCTGCAGGCGCTCTTGCCGCGGCTCGACTCCTGGAACTTGGCTCCGGTGGTGTTCGCCGAACAGGCGCGCGTGGCCTTGGGCGACGAGATCGGCGGCGCCTTGTCGGCGCAGTTTGCCGTGGTGTTGATCGGCGAGCGTCCCGGGCTGTCGGTGCCGGATAGCTTGGGCGTGTATCTCACCCATGAGCCGCGCGTCGGCCGCCGCGATTCCGAGCGCAACTGCATCTCGAACATCCACGCGGATGGTCTCGCGACCCAGGCCGCGGCCGACAAGCTCGAGTGGCTCATGACGCGCGCGCGACAGCTGAGGCTCACCGGCGTCGCGCTGAAGGAGGACGCGCCGGCGGACCCTGCGCAACTGACCCGGCCCGGCGATGCCTGAGAGCCCCGGGCCGCGTCTGCATGCGGACGGCAGGAAACGTTGCTCCTGGTGCAGCGCCGACCCGCTCTACGTGAGCTACCATGATCACGAGTGGGGCACTGCCGAGCACGGCGATCCGCGCCTGTTCGAGATGCTGTGTCTCGAGGGTGCGCAGGCGGGCCTGAGCTGGATCACCGTGCTGCGCAAACGGCCTGCCTACCGGGAGGCGTTCGATCACTTCGACGCCGAGCGCATGGCGCGCTACGGCGCCGCGCAGCGGGCACGCCTGCTCGCCACGCCCGGCATCATCCGCAATCGCCTCAAGATCGAGGCCTTCATCGAGAATGCGCGGGCGTATCTCGCCATCCGCGAGCGGTGCGGGTCCTTCGACCGCTACGTCTGGGGATTCACCGACGGGCGGGTCGTGAAGCGACGGCCTCTGCGGCAAGACGGGATCCTGGTATCGACGCCGGCGAGCGCCGCGATGAGCCGGCAGATGAAGCGGGATGGATTTCGCTTCGTCGGTCCCACGATCTGCTACGCGTTCATGCAGGCCGTCGGCATCGTCGACGAACACCAGCGCCATTGTTGGGTCGCACGGGCGTCGTCCTAGCGGACAACCCGCGCCAGAGACTCGCGGCGCCACATGGGGTCGGCGCGCCGCTACGGCGGATCGATCGCGGCACCCTCGCCGCGCAGGATCGCGAGCGTCACGTCCTCCTCGCGACGCAGGCTCCGCATGTGCGCGAGCCGCAGGCGGGCGTGAGCATTACCCACCCAGGGAAGCAGCGGGGCATCGAACTTCGCGAGTTGCGCCGTGCGCCATTCGAGCACGTGGCGGCGTTCGGTCAGCGCGCGAAACTGCCGGCTGTCCGCGGGCACCAGGCGTTTCTCGAGCCCCATGCCGGCCATCTCGGCGATCACCGTGTCGCCCTGCTGCAGGGTCTTCGCCACCTTGAGGCAGGACTCGCGCCGCTCCGTGTTCCCGAGGGCGTCACGCTGCGCGGCCGTGCCCGGCTCGCGACAGACATCGATGAGGACGTTGAACGGCGGAATCATCTCGGCGCTCGCGATGTTCATGACTTCGAGGAGCCGCGCCGAATCCGAATTGCCACGGGATGCGGGCAGCGCCTTGGCGACGCTCTTAAGCGACTCGAACATCAGCACGACGAGGCGGTTCCAGTAGAAATCGAAGTGTGCGGCCTGCGCCATGTCGGCAAGCACGCGATCGACTTCCGTGACGTCCTTGTCCTTGCGAGCCGCCGCGAGCAGCGGCAGCCAGGCCGCGGCATTGTCGGGATCGACCCAGCGCATCGCCGTGGCCGCGGAGCGCAAGTCGCAGCCCGCCACGGCCGCGCAGAGGCGCAACCGAATCCACCCGATCGGAGCATCCTCGGGCGCGAGCGTGCTCGCCCGGTCGGCGAGTTCCAGCGCGGCGGGATTCGGACCGCCGATGGCCTCGAGCGCCGCCGCCGTCGCGAGCGAGTTCGGGTCGCCGCGCCGCTCGAGCGCTTCGACCGCCGCCGCCACCCAGCCGCGATAGGACTCCGGTCGGGTCTGACCCGCGGCCGCGGGCGGCGCGGCCGCCGTGACGGCCGTGGCCGGACACGCGATCGACAGCGACGCGACCAGCAGCAGGCATGGTCCGGACAGGGTCCCCGCCATGATCGGCTACTCGGCTTTCGCGCGGCTGCCGGCGGCCGTCAATCCCGCCGTGATCGCGAGCCGCATGGCGTCCTCGACCGAGATGTCGAGCGGCGTGACGTGGACGCGCGGCAGATAGATCGTGTAGCCGCCGAAGGCATAGCTCATCGGGAAATACACGGTCACCCAGTCGTGGCCGCCGTGCGCGTTGAGCGCGACCGGCACGTCCTCGCGCGTGACGAAACCGATCGCGCGCACGTCGCCGAACCTCGCCAGCACGACGCGCTGCAGATCACGCTTTTCGCCGCTGCCCGACGGCAGCAGACTCAACACGTCGCGAAAGCCGCCATACAGCGTCTTGACGAACGGGATGCGGCCGAGGAAATCGTCCCAATACTTGAGCAGTATGCGTCCCGCGTAGGCATTCACGAGACTGCCGACGATCAGCAGCAAGAGAAACCCCATGACGAGACCGAGACCCGGCCAGTAATGCGAGGGCGCGATGATGCCGAGCGCGAGCAGCGCCCGGCGCAGCCAATTCTCCACCGTGTTGACGAGCCACCAAATCACGTAGATGGTCAATGCGAGCGGCAGAACGGTCACCAGCCCGCTCATCGTCAAGCTCAAAATCTTGCGCATGGCCAATCATCGCATGATCCGGCTCAAGGAGGCAGCGCTGAGCAAAATTCACTCGCGTCGCGCTCGCTCCGGGAGTGCAGCACCAGTGCGCCCACGTCGGGTGTCCACAAGTAATACTCGGTCACGACCCTGTCACCGTGCGGCCGGCTCACCGACAGCAGGCGGCTGTCGCGGCGGAACAGCGCGGCTTGTTCGCTCCGGCAGGGCAAGGGGCCCTGCACGGCCGGAACCGCCTGCGGTGCGCTCACCTTGCCGTCGCGCCAATCGACGAGCAGCAGGCGCTCACACTCCGTGCCGCAAGGGGCCAAGGCCGCCGTGTAATGGCCTGCGAAATTCGGACCGCCGGCCATGGCGATCTGCAGCTTGAAGCGCACCTCGGCGGTTTGCGCGATGGCGCCGAAATCGAGCTGCGGCGCCGCTCTGGAGGCCGCCCCCTGGGCCGCGGTCGGCACCGAGTCCGATTCCGTCGGCGTGACCTTGTACTCGGAGAAATGCGGAGCACCGAGCGGCTCGTCTTGCGGAAGGTCGCTGCCGACCACTCGGTCGAAGCTGCCGATGATCGCGTCGGTGAGATACCAGTCGTCGATGCGTACCGTGGCGCGCGCGGACTGAGTGGCGAGCACGACGCTGACCGGCGTGTGATCGTCGCAGCCTGCTTCCGCGAGCTGCGCCATGCAAAGGCTGAAGCGGGTGTAGCCGCCATAGACGTGGGGCGTGCCGGGTTGCGACGGTGCGAGGAACACGATGTAACGTCCCGGCGGCAGTTCCATGACGAACTTCGCCTGATCCGCGGCGACCGCAGCGGTGCGGATTTGTCCGGCGCTCTCGTCGTAGGCATAGGCGCGCATCGACGGCACGGTCTCGCCGGGAAAGCGGATCTGTCCTTCGATGACCGCCGCGTATGCGGGCAGGGCCACCAGGGCGCACGCCCCCAACCACGCCGGTTTCATTGCTGTCGGGGCAACAAAAAGCGCAGACCCTGGTAGTCGAGCACGACTCCGTCGCGGCGGATGCGCGCGACGCGCGGTCCCTCCGCAAGCGTCGCCCCCTCGCGGTATTTCCGGTTGTTGATGTACACGAACCGGTCCGCAGGAAGGGTGGCGTACACGTGCACGTCGAGGTGCAACTCGGGCAAACCTTGGGAATCCGCCTGCGTCAACTCCCCGAGGGTGGGCAGGATTTCGTCGGACGCCGCTGTCGCCGCGTCCGCTGCCGCTTCGCGGTTACTCTGCATCGGGTCCTCTGCTGGACGGGCGCGCGGGTTCGCCACGCCGCCCTCCGCGTGCAACGTGCCGCCGCGCCGGACGGTGTCGTCTGCGACCGGCGCGGCGTCCTCCGTCACCGGTATCTCGGGCGCGTACGTCGGGTTCGCATCCATCGGACTGAAATGCGGGGTGTCGGCCGGCGGCGCCGCGGCGTTCTCGCCGCCGGCCGGGATCGGCATCGTGCCGGCCGACGTGGGCGCGCGCGCGGCGACGCCCGCGAACTCGCCGCCGCGAGTGTGACGAAAGAGCACATAGCCGAGCACGATCAGATTGATCGCGAGCAGGACCGCCAGCACGAGAGCCCACAGCGGCAGACCCGGCCGTGCGGCCGGGACCGCGGCATCGATGAGGCCGGGGATGGCCTGACGTTGCCGTTCCAGTTCGGATTTCTTGAGTGCATCCAGGATGAAGGACATGACCGATTCCTAGGAGCCTGTCGGACTATGCGGCGCCAGCAGCGGCGTGTCGGGATCCGCGAGCGCGGTCTCGAGGACCACCTGTGTCTGGATGCCCGCGATGCCGTCGGCGTTCAACCGGTGTTCGCGCTGAAAGTCCTGAACGGCCACGGCCAGCCCCGCATCATAGAGGTCGCTGTGCTCGGACTCGGCGGCGCTCGGATGCAAAGTGTTCAAGCTGCGCCGCAGCCAGCGCACCTCCTCGCCGCTCATGCCGACGGACAGATCGCGTGTCCGGCGCGTCTTCGGTTTCCAGATAACCGTGAATTCACCGAACCAGACCCCCGCCAATGCGTCCAACGGGATGCGCTCGCTGCGGTCGCCGAACGCCAGCGTGGCGTATCGATCGTCGAGCGCGGTCAGTACGACGCGGTGGCGCTGCCCCTGGTCGTCGATCAAGGTCAGGATCGCCGGCCGATTGAGCATGCGCACCTGTGCCCAGGAGCCGCGTTGATCGAGGCAGGCGAGCCCGGCTTTTTTCGCCTCGCCGCAGGGATCCTTGTCGTTGAACAACGAGGTGCCCCACAGCGCAAACAGATGCCGGAAAGCCTCCGCATCGCTGGTGCTGCCGGGATCCGCCGCGAGCAACGCATTGACCGAGGGCGGCGCGACCAGTCCGCCGACCGGGGCCGTCGTTGCGCTCGGCGGCGGGGCAGCGGCCGGTGCCGTGGCCGGTTCCGCGGCCGCTGGTGCGGCCGCCGGCGCGGCATGGGTCGCCGCCAGGGCCGCCCATCCCGTGCGGGCGCGCGCATGCTCCGTCCATAGCTCTGCCCCCGCAATACTCGCGACGGCGAAGCCGCACAGGGCGACGCCGCCGGCGAACCAGCCGATCCACGCGGGCACGAAACGGCGGCCGTACACCTCGCTGGCCGCGCGGCGCACGAGCTTCGCCGGCACTTTGCGCAGCTCCCGTGTATAGGCGCCGAGCAAGGCACGATCGCAGCAGACATTGATGACGCGCGGGATGCCGGCCGACAAGCGGTGCAGCTCGGCGAGGGCACCCGCGGTGAAAATGTCGCCGGTGGCCCCCGCGACCCGCAAGCGGTGGCGCACGTAGCCCTTGGTCTCCTGGCGGCTCAGCGGCCGCAGGTGATAGCGGCCGGTGATGCGCTGAGCGAGCTGGCGTAATTCCGTGCGATCCAACAGCACGCGCAACTCGGGCTGTCCGATCAGAATGATCTGCAGGAGTTTTTGCGTGGCGGTTTCCAAATTGGTCAGCAGACGGACCTGTTCGAGCACGTCGGCCGACAGATTCTGGGCTTCGTCGACGATCACGATCACGCGCCGACCCTCGGCATGCGCCGCAAGCAGGCGGCGATTCAGCAAATCGACCATCTGTTTGACGCTGTCGCGATCGGCGTCGCCTAGCGCCACGCCGAGCTCCTCGCAGATCGTGAGCAGAAACTCCGTCGCGGTGATGCGCGGGTTCATGATCACGGCAACGTCGGCGTGCTGCGGCACGCGCGACAGCAGCGTGCGCACGACCGTCGTCTTGCCCGTGCCGACCTCCCCGGTGAGTTGTATGAACCCACCGGCCTCGTTGATCCCGTACAGCAGGTGCGCCAACGCCTCCGCATGGCGCTCGCTCAAGTAAAGGTAGCGCGGGTCCGGCGTGATCGCGAAGGGCTTTTCAGTGAGTCCGAAGAAGCTCGTGTACATGGCAACTTACGATGAATTTCCCGCAGGGCCGCGCCTGCGCGGCAGAGCGCCCGTGGCCTCGGGCAGCCGGCTCGCCCGGGTCAACACCCCGGCGCCGAACCTGCGCCGGATGTCGTCGATGGCGGCGTCGAGCCGGGAGGCCGGCGGCACACCCTCCGCGAACAGGTCGGCTTGCCGCAGCGTCGAAAGATCGCCGACGGAGACGCCCAATAATCGCACCGCCGCCCCCGGTTGTATAGCTCGCCAGGCCGTGAACAGACTCTGCGCGGCGGCGATGAGACACGCCGTTTCCTGAGTCGCCGGCAGGATGGCACGCTGGCGGGTGAAGGTTCGAAAATCCGCGCGTCGGATCTTGAGGGTGAGTCTGGCCGCCACGAGGTTCTGACCGCGCAGGCGCGCGGCAGTTCGATCGGTCAGGGCGAGAAGTTCGCGGCGCAACGCCGTGCCGTCCGTCAGATCCGTGGCGAACGTGCATTCGGAGCCGATCGATTTTTCGTCGCGATCCGGGATCACGGGCCGATCATCCCGTCCGGCGGCCCGGTCGCGCATGGCGGGACCGTGTTTGCCGAATGCACGCCAGAGTCTGTCGGCGCCGGCGGTACGCAGATCGCCGAAGCAGCGAATCCCGGCCGCCTCGACGCGCGGCAGGCTGCGGGCGCCGACGCCGAGCAGTTTGTGGATCGGCAGCGGATCGAGTACGGCGTGCAGGTTGTGGGCGCCGATCTCGAACAGGCCGTCGGGCTTGTTCAAGTCGGAGGCGATCTTGGCGAGCAACTTGTTCGGCGCGATGCCGACCGACGCCGTGAGACCCGTGGCCGCACGGACGCGCTGCCGGATCAGGGCGGCGATGTGCGCGGGCTCCCCGAGCAGACGACGGCTCGCCGTGACGTCGAGAAACGCCTCGTCGAGCGACAGTCCCTCGACCAGGGGCGTGAACTCGCGGAAGATCCCGAAGACTTCCCGGGACACCGCTTGATACAACGACATGCGCGGACGGATGCAGATGGCATGCGGACAACGGCGCAGCGCCTCGCGAATCGGCATCGCGGAGCGCACCCCAAAGGCCCGCACCGCGTAGTTGGCGGCGGCGACGACGCCGCGGCCGCTCGTGCCGCCGACGATGACCGGTGCGCCCCTCAACTCCGGGCGATCGCGCTCCTCGACCGACGCGTAGAAGGCGTCCATGTCGACGTGCAGGATCGCGCGCATGCGGTCAAATCAAGTCCTTGACGCCGTCGCGCTCCTCGAGCAGCTCCCGATGCGTGGCGTCCATCTTGCCGCGACTGAACTCGTTGATCTCGAGGCCTTGGACGATCCGGTAGCTGCCCCCCTGACAGGTCACCGGATAGGAATACATCACGCCGTCCGGGATGCCGTAACTGCCGTCGGACGGAATCGCCATGCTGACCCAATCGCCGGGCGGCGTGCCCAAGACCCAATCGTGAACATGATCCATGGCCGCCGACGCGGCCGAGGCCGCCGACGAGGTGCCGCGCGCCTTGATGATGGCGGCGCCGCGTTGCTGCACCGTCGGAATGTAGGTCTCCTTGAACCAGGCGCCGTCGACGACGGACAAGGCGGGCCGGCCCGCCACCGTCGCATGGTGGAGGTCGGGATATTGGGTCGCCGAGTGGTTGCCCCAGATGATGACTTTTTTGACGTCCGCCAAGCGGCTCGAGGTTTTCTCGGTCAGCTGCGCGAGTGCCCGATTGTGGTCCAAGCGCGTCATCGCCGTGAACTGCCCCGGCGCGAGCGACGGGGCATTGCGCTGCGCGATCAGCGAATTGGTGTTGGCGGGATTCCCGACGACGAGCACCCGCACGTCGCGGCTGGCCACCGCATCCAGCGCCTTGCCCTGGGCGGAAAATATCTTGGCGTTCTCGAGCAGCAGATCCTTGCGTTCCATGCCGGGACCGCGCGGCCGGGCGCCGACCAAGAGCGCGAAATGGCAGTCCTTGAAGGCGATCTTGGCATCATCGGTCGCGACCACCGTGTTGAGGGTGGGGAACGCACAGTCGTTGAGCTCCATGAGCACGCCCTGGACGGCGGCTTGCGCCGCGGGGATCTCGAGCAGGTGCAGGTTGACCGGCTGGTCGGGTCCCAGCATCTGGCCGGACGCGACCCGGAAGGCGAGTGCGTAGCCGATGTTGCCCGCAGCGCCGGTGATCGTGACCGTGACTGGCTTCTTCATGAACGGATTTCCCCCAAAAAGAGCGCAATATTAGCCGAAATCGCGCGCTGTTACCGAGCCTCGCGGAGGCTCGTCACTCGAGCCGGAGCGATGCCTCACCGAGTCAGGACGAGCGGCGCGGCGGTGGCGCCCGGCAGCGCCACGCCGAGCAGCCGGGCGACGCTCGGCGCGATCTGCCGCATGTCGATGACGCCGAGGTCCCGGTGCTGCGCGAGCCCCTTGCCGGTCGCGAAGAAGGCGGCGCGCATCGCTGCGTCCTCCGGCGAGAAGCCGTGGCCCCCCGGCATCTCGCCGTTGGCGGCGGCCGCCACGTCCGTCACCAGGGGTCCCGTCAACGCGCCTCCCGCGTAATACCCCGGCGAGAGCACGACGAGGAACGTCGCGGTCGGGAAGCCGCCGCGCTGCAGGATGGCGTCGTGGTCGAGCACGGCGGCGATGCCGTTCTTGGGATCGGCCGCGAGGCCGGCGAGGAGGCTGTGCACCTCACCGGCGAGACCGGGCTCGGCCGACGCACTCAGCATGATCGCGACCATCCCGCCCGCCAGCCAAGGTTCGGCCTGCCAGTCGGTGATGGTGAGCGTTTGCGTACCGGGGTCGGGCGCGGTCTTGATCCAGCCGTGCTGCAGGAACGGCACGAACAGGTTGACGCGATGGGACAGCGGCATGAAGCCGTGATCGGAAACGACGACCATGATCGACCGTGCATCGTTGCGCTGCGCGGCGGCCGACAGCTCGGCCAGCATCGAGTCGATGGCCTCCAGGGTCGCGTTGGCCTCGGCACTGAAGGGCCCGTGGGCGTGCTCGGCGGCGTCGAGCGAACTCAAGTGCAGCGTCATGAATCCGGGCTTGCGCCGCGCGAGGATGTCGAGCGAGTACCGCGTTTTCACGGCGTCGCCGTCGATGCTCGTGTCGTTGCCCCGCATGTAGGGCCCGACGCGCGCTTGCATCGACTCGAGCAAGCCCAAGGGACGCGACAAGGCGGCGATCAGATCCCGATCCGATGGATCGGTGTCGGCGGCCGGCTCGCCCGTGCGCCAATACTCGGGAATCAACACGTCGACCCCCTCGGCCGCGACGCTGACCGGCCAGCCGACGCTCGCCGTGGTCAGTCCCGCCGCGTGGGCGGCCTGCCAGAGGGTCGGCACGCGAATGTGCGCCGCGTACCAGTACCAAGCGTCGGCGTAGCGGCGGTAGGGATCGAATTCGAGGTTGTCGACGATGCCATGGTCGGCGGGCGCCCTACCCGTGATCAAGGTCGTGTGGCTGGGGTAAGTCACCGTGGGCCACACGCCCACGACGCCGTCGGCATAGACCCCCTGCTCCATGAGGCTGCGCAAATACGGGATCTTCAAGCCCCGGGCGCCTGCCTCGAGCACGTATTCCGGTTTCAACCCGTCGACCGACACGAGCAGCACGGGGGCGGCGACCGCAAGCGGCGCCGCCGCGAGCAGACAGATCGCGGCTACGAGCCGGGCAGGCATTATTTTTTGCCAAAGCGCTTGCATGTACTAGTGTTGTATCTTAGTATATCACCAAGTCACCAGCACACGCCGGTGACGATCTGACATTCGATTCTAGATCACTCAAGGAGCCTCCCATGAACACTCGCCTGTCTCAGCACGTCGCCACGCTCGCCGCCGTCCTCTCCATCAACACGCTGATCGTGATCGGCGTCCTGTCGCTGTTCGGCGCACCCGCGGGCGCCGCATCCGCGGGCGTCGCGCTCGCGACCGCGGCGCACACGACGCAGGGCGTCTGAATCGATCGACCCGGCAAAGCGGAGCGTTGCGGTCAACCACTGTGCTACAACTCTGCCACACATGGAGCAGCAGCACATCGAGCGGAATCATGGATCCTAATTGGAGCGACAACCAGCCGATCTATCGCCAGCTGCGTGATCGGATGGTGGCCCTGATTCTCGAGGGCGAATTGAAGGAGGGCGACCCCCTGCCGTCGGTCCGGGCCGTGGCCGCCGATTACCGCCTGAATCCGCTCACGGTGCTCAAGGCCTATCAGCAATTGGTCGACGAGAACCTCGTCGAGAAGCGCCGTGGCCGGGGCATGTACGTCAGCGAGGGCGCGCGTCGATCGCTGCTCGCCGGCGAACGCGAACGCTTCCTGCACGACGAGTGGCCGATGATTCTCGCGGTCATTCGCCGGCTCGGCTTTTCGGCGGACGAGTTGTTCGCGCAGACGCCGGCCGAAACCCATCCGGCTCCGCCGCCGCGCGGCGGCGAGCCCAAGAACCCATGAGTCTTTCAGCATGACAACTCTCATCGAAGCCCGCGATCTGTCCAAGCGCTACGGCTCCCACGTCGCCCTCGATCATGCCAACTTCACGGTCGAGGCCGGCCGCATCGTCGGCCTGATCGGCCCGAACGGCGCCGGCAAGACCACGGCGCTGCGCGCCATCCTCGGCCTGTCGAACTACACCGGACACTTGCGGGTGCTCGGGCGGGATCCGCTGCACGAACGCACGCTGCTCATGCAGGACGCCTGTTTCATTGCCGACGTCGCCGTGCTGCCGGCCTGGCTGCGCGTCGACCAGGCGATCGATTTCGTCGCCGGCGTGCACCCGAAGTTCCGGCGCGAGCGCGCCGCGCAGCTCCTCGCGAAAACGCAGGTCAAGCACAGCCACCGCATGCGCGAGCTGTCCAAGGGCATGAAGACCCAGGTCCATCTCGCGCTCACCATGGCGATCGATGCCCGACTGTTCGTGCTCGACGAGCCCACGTTGGGTCTCGATCTGCTCGCGCGCCGCACCTTCTACGACGCCCTCGTCAACGACTACATGGACGAGACGCGTACGATCCTGATCACGACCCACCAGGTCGAGGAGGTCGAGAACCTGCTGACCGACGTGCTGTTCATCCACCAGGGGCGCATCGTGCTCGACGCCTCGATCGACGCCATCGCACAGCGCTACGCCGCCGTCGCCGTGACCGCGGACCGCCTCGACGTGGCGCGCGGCGCGCGGCCGTTCTACGAGCGTCAGACGCTCGGTAAACGCATCCTGTATTTCGAAGGCGCCGACCTGAGGGTGCTCGCCGAATTCGGCGAGGTGATGACCCCGAGCGTCGCGGATCTGTTCGTCGCCAAGCTCACGGAGGCACCGGTATGAACACGACGTTCTGGCTCATCCGCCGCGAATTGTGGGAAAACCGCGCGATCTTGACGATGCCGGCGGTGATCGGGCTGCTGCTCGTGCTGGTCGCGCTGTTCGGACAGATTCAACTGGACGCCGGGGATCTCGCCCAGATCCACGAGGCCGTGACGGGCCATGGGTCGTATCTCGCCGAAAGACTCTTTCTCGCGATCTCCGTCGTGTTCCTGCTGATCATGGGCGTCTACTCGAGCTGGTATCTGCTGGATTGTCTGTCTGCGGAGCGCCGCGACCGCAGCGTGCTGTTCTGGAAATCGCTGCCGATCTCGGACACGGCGACGGTGCTCTCGAAGCTCGGCACGGCGCTCTTGGTGATTCCCTTGGTGTACTTCGGGTTCGCCGTGCTCACCAATCTGCTTCTCGCCTTAATACTGTCCATTCGCCTGCGGGTCCTGCAGGGCGTCGGTCTGTGGAGTGCCGGCAACTGGTTCGATTTCGAGCTCGTCTGGCTGTACATCATCGCGACGCTCGCACTGTGGTTCCTGCCGGTGGCGGCCTGGGTCATGCTCGTGTCCGCCTGGGCGCGCCGCGCGGTCCTTCTCTGGACGACGCTGCCGCTGCTCGCGGTGATGCTGCTCGAGCACTACTTCGTGCGCAGCGACTGGTTCATGCGCGAGGTGTGGTTGCGGATCGGCTATGGCTATCTCGTCGCCGCGTTCGCGATCGACAACGAGACCGTGTTCTCCCCATCGACGACCTTGCGCCACGCCTTGAGCCCGCTGGCCTTCGTGAGCGAGCCGGAGACGCTGATCGGGATCGGGGTCGGCGTCGCCCTGCTCGTCGCGACCGTCCAGGTGCGGCTGCGGCGCACCGAGTTGTAGTCGAGCGCCACGGTAGCCGCGACGCCGCCGTCCGTGCAAAAATATCGGCGGGCGCCGGTGGCGGCACACTCTTGAAGGGGGCGGAGCATGTACAAGACCAAGATCGATGTGCCTGAGAAGCTGCGCCGCAACGTCATCGTCGTGTTGAACGAGCGATTGGCCGACGCCATCGATCTGCAGAGTCAGGTCAAGCAGGCGCACTGGAACGTCAAGGGTCCGCACTTCATCGCCCTGCACGAGTTGTTCGACAAGATCTCCGACGCCATGCTCGACCACATCGACACGATTGCCGAGCGGGTCACGAGCCTCGGTGGCACGGCGGAAGGCACCGTGGCCGTCGCCGCCAAGCGCAGCCAGCTCAAGAACTATCCACTCAGCATCACCGCCGGCAAGGATCATTTGTTCTATCTGTCGACGCAGCTCGCGGCCTTCGGCAAGTCGGTGCGCGCGGCGATAGAGTCGACGGCAGCCGCGGGCGACGCCGACACCTCGGACCTGTTCACGGGTGTCTCCCGCGACATCGACAAGACCCTGTGGTTCCTGGAGGCCCACCTGCAGGACAAGGCGTAGGGGCTAAGGCTACTCGCGGTCGAATAGATTCGCGAAGTAGCTGTTGTGGAGGCGGTTCAGCGCGTCGGTGCGCCGGCGCAGGGAGGCGAAAAACTCCGCCCTCTCGCCGAACGCCTTCGCGACGTGTTCCGGCGTCAGGGCGCGGGTCTGATTGAAGGTCGGCACGCCGCCGTGGTCCGAGGCGAAATCGTTGAAGTCGATCAGGAAATCATCCCAGCCCTGCTCGCCGGCCGAGGACGGTTCGAGCGTGATCATGTTCTCGGCGTAACTCACGCTGAACAGCGAGCTTCGATCCCGGTGCAGACGGGACGCGCCGGCGACGAGGTTGCAGCGGTAACGGTGCTGGCGGAAATAACTCCGGCAGAACGCGAAATAATCGGCGAGCAAGCGCGGATAATCGCGCTCCGGGAACCCCCAGAGGCTGTGGGTATAGCGGGCTTTCCACGAGCCGGCCGGCAGCTCGCGCATCCATTCATGCGCATACATGACGACGCCGCGGCCCTCCCGGGTTTGGGTCGCGTTCAGGGCGCGATGCACGCCGGACAGGACGGCGTTGCGCAATCCCGGCGCAGCCAGCACGCTGCCGATCGATGCGCCGAACGCGGGCAGCACGTTGCGCATGACCGAGTTGCGGATCTGCCAGATGCCGGAGCGGCTCGTGCTGTTGCCGCGGTCCACCGTGCGCCGTTCCACCGTCACCCGGTCGCTGAACGGCGCGAGGTGCAGGCGCAGCGCGCCGGGAGTGCCGATGATCGCGGGGTAACGCGCCGTGAATTCGCCGAGCGAGAACACCTCGTACTCGACCTTGATCTGCCGCAACGGCGCCACGTGCAGGACGACCTCGTGCACGATCCCGAGCAATCCGAAGCTCGAGCGCAGCACCCGGAGCAGGTCCTGGTCCCGCTCGGTGACGGTGATCTGCCGTCCCTGCGGCGTGATCAGCTTGAGTTCCTTGACGCACGACGCCATCTGCGCCATGCCGGCCGCCTGGCTCGCCTGCGGCAGGGTCGTGACGGCGAGCGCCCCGACCGACATGTTGCCGATGTCGGGCGTCAGCGGCAGCTCGAGATTGCGCTCCGTCAGCGCGCGCACGAGGGTACCGACCCGCACGCCCGCCTCCGCCCGCACGGTCCCGTCCTGAAATTCCACGATCTTGTCGAGCGCGCCGGTGTCGATGACCGTGCCGCCGTCGCTGCCGGCGCAGCGGGTCTGGGAGTAATCCGCGCCCACCGTCCGTACCGGACTCGGGTAGGTCTTCACCTTCTGCAAAATGGCGGGAATATCCTGAGCGCGCGTCGGCCGCAGCATCAGGCGCGGCCGCCTGAACGACGCTGAATTCTCCAGATGGCTGGGAGAGCTCACTTTCGATACCATGGGTTTCCCCCCAGAAGTGATTGATGCGCCAAAATCCGCTGCTCAATGCCACTCGAGGGGAGCTCGGCGCGCAGTGCACGTCGAGCTTCTGGTGACCCCGCTATCGTCAGACTCCGCCAAAACGAAATCCCTTAGACCGGTGGCTTTGCGTCCCCGCCTTTCGGCGGGTTTGCCCTTGAACAGTGGGGCTACTATGCGATCAACTCCGGCGCCTGTAAAGGGGTGCGGAATCAGCCCATCAACAGCAGCGTCTCCGCGTGCTCGACGGCCTCCGGTGTGCCGCAGACCACCACCACGTCGCCTTCCTTGAGCACGGTGTCGTTCGTGGGGTCGCGGCCGACGATCCCGTCCCGGCGCACCGCGCTCACCGACGCGGCCGATCCGCGCTCCAGCAGATCGGCGATGGTCCGCCCGACGGCCCAGGCATGGGGCGGCAGTACCACGCTGTACAGCTCCTCGCGGAACGCGTGGGTTTCGTCCGGCGCTCGAGCGCGCTCGGCCGGGAAGAACTGGCGCAGCATGCGGTAGCGGTGGCTGCGGATGTCGTTGACGGTGCGCACGACCCGCGTGACCGGAACCTTGAGCAGCAGGAGTACATGAGAGAGCAGCATGAGGCTCGCCTCGAGCGTCTCCGGCACGACTTCGGTGGCGCCCGCCGCCTGCAATTCCTCGAGCTGGGTGTCGTCCTGAGTACGTACCAGAATCGGCACGTCGCCGCGCAGCGCCCGGACGGCGCGAACGATCCGCAGCGAGACTTGGGGGTTCGCGAAGGTGATCACGACGCAGCTCGCGTGCTCGATGCCGACGTTTTGCAGCACGGCCGGCTGACCGGCGTCGCCGTAGATGACCGGGTCTCCGGCCTGGCGGCCGACCCGGAGGCGGTACGGGTCGATCTCGAGCGCGATGTACTCGAAGCCCGTCTGCTCGAGCACGCGCGCGATGTTCTGCCCGACCCGTCCGAAGCCGCAGAGCACGACGTGATCGCGGGCCGCCACGGCGAGCGTCGCCTGGGTCTCGCGGGAAGCCCCGGAGGGCGGCGCCTCGGTTCGCAGCAGCGCGCGCGTGATGCTGCGATTGTGGCGTATCAGGAACGGCGAGATCACCATGCTGAGCACGGTGGCGGCGAGCAAGGGCTGCAGGATGCCCGGATCCAGCAGCTCGTCACGCAGCAGCAGCGTCAGCAGGGCAAATCCGAACTCGCCGCCCTGCGATGCCACCACGCCGGTCCGCAGCGACTTGAACCAGCTCCGCGTCGACGGTTGGGCGACCACGGTGACGATCAGGGTCTTCACGACCAGCATGCCGGCGAGCACCGCCGTCACGAGCAGGAAATGGCGCAGCAGCAGCGCGAAGTCGAGCAGCATGCCCACCGTGATGAAGAAGAGGCCCAGCAGGATGTCCCGGAACGACCGGATCGTTGCCTCGATCTGATGACGGAACTCGGTCTCGGCCAGCATCATGCCCGCGAGGAAGGCACCGAGCGCGAGCGACAGCCCGACGGCATGCGTGGCCCAGGCGGAGGCGAGGACGGCGAGCAGCACTGCGAGCGAAAAGAGTTCCGCGGAGCGCAGCTGTGCGATCAGCACGAACAACGGCCTTGCGAGCCAGCGCCCGGCAGCGAGCACGAGTCCGAGCGCGGTCCCCGCGATCACGATGGCCAGCGCGATCTGCCGCGGGTTCGCCACCTGCCGGTTGCCCGACAGCGAGGACTCGAGCGCCAACAGCAGCGTGAACGCGAGGTCCTGGAACAGGCAGATGGCCACGGCGAGCCGGCCGTGGGTGCGGTTGTTCTCCGACTGATCGGTCAACTGCGAGACGATGATCGCGGTCGAGGACATCGCCACGGCGCCGCCGACGACCACCGCGACCGGCGGGGCGACCCCGAACAACGCGATCGCGATGCCGGCGACGATCGCGGTCGTCAGCGTGACCTGGGCACCGCCGATGCCGAGCACTTCGCCGCGCATCGCGACGAGTCGGGGCAGCGAGAACTCGAGTCCGAGCGTGAACACCAGGAACACCACGCCGAAATCGGCGAGCAGGCGCGTGGTCTCGTTGTCGGCCGCCAGACCGAGCGCGTGGGGACCCAGCACGAGGCCGACCGCGAGATAGCCCAGGATGGCGGGCAGCGCGAGCTTGCGCACGGCGGCGACCACGACGACCGATGCCGCGAGCAGGATCAACACTTGGAGCAAAGGGTCGCTGGTATGCATGGGGCGTCCCCAAGTTACGACCTCGGCCGGCCGGAACGCAAATACCGGCGCCGCTGCAGGCGGCGACAGCGGCGGCGGAAGCCTGCTAGCATGGCGCCATGGTGCAACCGATTCCGATCGACGTGAAGGCCGGCGAGACCTACTGGTGGTGCCGCTGCGGACTCAGCCGGCAACAGCCATTCTGCGACGGCTCGCACAAGGGCGGCAGCTCGTCGCCGATGAAGTACACGGCAACCGACACCACCCGGCTCTGGTTCTGTGCCTGCAAGCGCACGGCGGCTCCGCCGCTCTGCGACGGCAGCCACAACAAGAGCGGATCGCCCGAGTCCTAACCGCCGGCATGCCTGCACCGCTCGCGCTCCAAGGAAGCGGCGACGACTGGCGGCTGACACTGACGGGAGACTGGTCCCTCGCTGCCTTGCCGGCGATCGAAGCGACCTTGAACGATCTGCCCCCGACCTTGAGCGGCGTGCTCGTGTGCGACTGGTCCCGAACGAGCGACCCCGGCATCAGCTCGACCTGGCTGCTCATGACGCGGCTCGCCGCCTGGAACTCCGCCCTCCTCGCGGTCCGGCACGAGGGAGGTCCCCCGCACACGCTGCCGTTCCTGGCCGCCCTGTTGACCCCCGTCGACGCTGCCGGCGGCGCGGCCACGCACGCCGAGCCGACGGTCGGTTTCGTCGGCACGATCGGACGATGGGCCGTGCGCCAGTGGTGGGAGGCCCGGGCCGTGACCGGTTTCTTCGGCCGCATCGTCAGCGTGTTCGCGCGGGCACTGTCCCTGCCGCGCTCGCTGCGCCTCACGTCGGTGGTGCGCCACGTCTATGAAACCGGCATCACGGCCGTGCCGATCGTGTCGTTGATCGCCTTCCTGATCAGTGTGATCGTCGCCTATCTCGGCGCCCAGCAGCTGAGCTCCTTCGGCGCAAACATCTACGTCGTCGATCTCGTGGCGATCGCCGTGCTGCGGGAACTCGGTGTCATGCTGACCTCGATCATCATCGCCGGCCGCTCCGGCAGCGCGTTCGCCGCCGAGCTCGGGGTCATGCAACTCAACGAGGAAATCGCAGCGCTGCAGGCCATGGGCTTGAACCCCGTCGAACTCCTGGTGCTGCCGCGGGTGCTCGGCCTCGCGATCGCGCTGCCCCTGCTCACGATCGTGGCCGATGCCATGGGTCTCGCCGGCGGCGGCCTGCTCTCTGCGCTCGATCTGCACATTTCTCCGGCACAGTTCCTCGGCCGCTTGCACGACGCGCTGGCGCCGACGACGTTTTGGGCGGGGCTCATCAAAGCGCCGATTTTCGCCGCCTTGATCGGCATCGTCGGCTGCTATCGGGGCATGCAGGTGCGTGACTCGGCCCGCG
>Ga0116229_10003761_pt1 | contig 24971 bp, 20 predicted proteins | sample S1TSphgellanicum_3_FD_87313 | JGI IMG/M metagenome (GOLD analysis project Ga0116229, IMG submission 87313) | Host-associated microbial communities from peat moss isolated from Minnesota, USA - S1T2_Fc - Sphagnum magellanicum MG | ecosystem: Host-associated > Plants > Peat moss > Unclassified... | reverse complement strand
CCGGCAGGAACATCGGCCCGAGCCCGACGCTGCTCACTCCGGGAGAGGTCATCACGGCGGCGGAAGCCAACGGCATCGGCTGGATAGCCTGGGCGTGGGATGACAACGATCTGAGCGGCGGCAACTCGGACAACAACTGGTTCAGCATGACCTACCATGGACCGGGCACGTATACCCAACCCTCGGATCTGACGATCTACGGTCAGGACGTCGTGCTCAATCCAACGTACGGTCTGTCGGTGCTGGCCACGCCGGCGACGGTCTTCTAGATGGCTGCGGTGGCCCTTCGGCCGCGACCGTCCCGCCTGCCGGGCAGCCTACGTCAGGCGCCCCACGGGGTGCCGCGGTCAACAGCGGCGGAATTACTGCGGATGGTTCTCGTAAAGTTTGACAAAATCACCGAATGTGACGGGAAATTTAACTTCGTCCGCGACGTCGAAGGGATCGAAGCCGAGGGCCTCCTCCAGACGCATCACAATCAGCGCAAAACTCAGCGAATCGAGGCCCGAATCGAGGAGTTTGAGGTCGTCGGACAAGCGAGCGAGCCGCCTTTTCTGCTCGACGGCCACCTGTTCGAACTGCGACGTGATGGTTGATCTGATCGACATCCTAAAAGTCTCCTTACGAATCCAAGTGTTCATAATATAGCGAATGCAGGCTCGGATAGCTTGAACCAAGCCGCGCTATTGAAGTCGCACGATCACGGCACGCAGTCATGGCATAGTAGCAGGTCGACAAATGCCGGCGCGGGTGCGCGGGTAAACTTACGCCGCCGCCCCGGCTGGGGTATCATTTCCGTCAATTTGACGCCTATCGGCGGTATGCTCAGGGACATGTACGCATGCCAGTCTCAATTTGCCCTCTTTTTGCAGGCGCGCCGCTGCTTGCAGGGCCAGGTGCGGGCAAACCCATCGCGATGAACGCTCCGCTCGCGCAGTCCGCCGCCAAAGCCCAAGTGGAGCAGTCCCGCGACCGGTCTGACCCGGTCTCTGCGCATGCTCTCGAGATCGCGGTCATCATCGTCACGTATAAATCAGCCGATCTTACGATCGAATGCCTGCGGTCAATCGCAGGCGAGCTTGGCACGCCCGGACTCAACATCAGGGCGATCGTCGTCGATAATGCGTCGGGAGATCTACCGTCGATCGGCCGTGCGGTGGAGAAGGAAGGATGGTCGGATTGGGTCAGCCTCGTGCTCTCGCCGAAGAACGGCGGCTTCGCGTACGGCAATAACCGCGGCATCGAACGCGCCTACGCCATCGGCGACCCTGCGTATCTTTACCTCTTGAATCCCGACACGCAGGTGCGCCCCGGCGCGATCGGCACCCTGGTCCGCTACCTGGAGCAGCATCCGGACTGCGCGATCGCCGGCAGCGGCATCGACAACGAGGACGGCAGCGCATGGCCCATCGCGTTTCGCTTCCCCACGCTGATCGGTGAATTGAACGCCGGGCTGAATTTGGGACTCTTCACCCGGCTGATCGGCGACCGCGTCGTCGTAAAGCAAATGACCGATGCCACCGAACAGGTCGATTGGGTCAGCGGATGCTCCATGATGGTCCGGCCAGCAGTGATAGCCGGCATCGGCGGTATGGATGAAAATTACTTTCTGTACTTCGAGGAGACCGATTTTTGCCGGCGGGCGAGGAACCGTGGGTTCACCACCTGGTATGTGCCCGATAGCCGCATCATGCACATCGGGGGACAAAGCACCGGCGTCACCGATCTCTCCGACGGGCTGAAGCGTTTGCCCGGCTACTGGTTCGCATCGCGACGCCGCTACTTCGCAGTGACGTTCGGCGTGAGCCGCGCGATCCTCATCGACATCGTGGCGATATTTGCCTATTCACTGGGCTGGCTGAAGCGCATCGCGCTGGGCCGGACAAACGCGGTCGTGCCGTACTTTGTCCGCGACTTGCTGCGAAACAGCATCCTATGGCCGCGCAACCGGAATTTTGCAGCCGTCAAATGCGACCTCACGGGCCCTGCCGCGCCGCGCACCGGCGTGGATTATCGGCAGAGTGACGGGGCGCAGCAGACCACCTGATTCCGCTCTCCTCCCCGCGGACCTCTGGAACTTATTATCGGCAGAGCGGCGGCTGCAAAAGCCTCCTCTGAGTCACGCGCTCCGTTCCAAGCGCGCGCCGATCGGCGCAACGCGCTCGGTCGCGGAAAACAGCTCATCGCTCAAAATTTTCCGCAGCACCGCCCGAGGGGCGGCCTTGCTGAATACGTGATCGGCATTGTCGATGATGTGAACTCTGCATTGTTCACCCAGGCGGCCGACCGAAGATCCACCCTGCAGCTTGAGAAGCCCCACCCCGGGCTCGCCACGGGAGAATACGAAGACGACGTCGATCCCGCGCGCGGCGATCTCCTCCAGTTCCCATCCGAGATCGCTCGGCAGACGAATGCGCAGCCGGCGCGCCGCCTCCCGTCCGGCCGACTCGAGAGTCAACAGCGCGCGGCGCAGGTACAGCATGATCACATAGCCCACATTGATGTCCCCGGTCAGCAATCGCTTCCAGGTGTCCGCGAAGAAGAAGCGCTGCCGGTAGACGGAAACGTTGCTGACGAGTTCGGCCACTTGCATGCCCGTGATGGTCATCCCCTCCTTCCAAAAGAAGTTTTGAGGATTGACCAGCATCACGCGATTCACCGGCAGCGCGGCCGCGGCCCCGCGCAGCGCGTGGTACGCACCCGAGCACACGCCGCAGAGCGTGAAGTCGCGAATCTCATGGTGGGCGCTCATCCATTCCAAGGCGGCGCGCATGTCGTCCACGGCGGCTGGAGGAAACACCTCTTGGTCGGCCCTTCCCGGCCGCGTCGCGCTATCGCCGATCCCCGCAAAATCCATGCGCAGCACGAGAAATCCCAGCGTAGCCCAATAGCGGGCGAGCCCGACATAAATGCCGCTCGCGCCGATGTGAAAGTCCGCGCCCGCATTCAGCAGAATGATCGCCCGGCGTCGATTGTCCGACGGCCGCGGTTCGGTGACGATGCCGAACAGCGCGACGTCGGTGCCAAACCAAACCGGTCGCTCCGTGACCGAAGCCTCCCGGGAAGTGCCCTCATCGGACAACAACAGCAACTGCTGCGTCACAGCAGCCTGCGCCGGTGCGGGCGCGGCGCCGCCCGCGCCTGCCGGGGCGGCGGATCGAACCTCGCCCAGCCAGTCGCACGTCGCCGCAATCATCTCCTTCGGAACTGCGGCAAGCTGCGGCGCCGTCATCAGCATCTCGATCAATCCGGGCAATACCGAGTACCGCATTGGAACGCCGGCTTCCTGCAACTGCGTCGCCCAGGCGCGCGCCACCGGCATGCTGCTGCCGTCGACGATGAGCATCTTCTGGCTGGGCGCGGCATCGCTTTTCAGATCGACTGACGCCAGCGATGCAAGCGTGGCCGCGGAGAACAAAAATCCGCTGACTTCCATCGAACCATCGTCTGCACCGGCGTTGGTGGATGCTTCCGGGTTGTGCATTCCCATCGAGGCCAGGCGGGTGGTGCGCATTTCACGCACGTAGCGGCGGCCGCTGATCACCGGGGATATCAGCGCCAGCCCGACGACTGCTTGGCATTCGCGCGCGGCCAGAGTCGCCAACAGGGCACCTAGCCTCACGCCGAGCAGGCAAACACGCTCGACGCCGGTCTGCCGTTGCAGTTCGGCCACCGCAGCGGCGACATCCCGGGTCCACGCGGCCAATTGGTCCGCCCGCGGTTCGATGTCGGCCGAATCGCCGGTGCCCAGATAGTCGAATCGCAGCGCCGGAATCCCCGCCGCTGCCGACGCTTCGGCGAAGCTGCGCAAGCTGCGGTGCGCACAGATGGACTCATATCCGAACGGCTTGCAAATGACGAGGCCTACACCGCCCGTTGCGGCGTCTGCTCGATGCAACCAACCGAACAATCGCTGCGTTCCGGAATCGAAGTACAAAGCTTCAGCCAAAATAGTCCGACCTCGTGCATGCTCGAACAGCTTGCAAAGTATAAGCGACGGAAGGCGTTGATGAGTGCCGGCCAGGAAATTCCGAAGCTTTGCGCGCTACCTTAAGGAATTGGCGCCGGTTAAGTATTGTATTATGGAGAATATGTGAAATTGGTCACGATTTGCCGGAGATTCAATGCACTGCGCGCTTGACGGCATCATGCTGCGCTACGAGAGCGCCCGTTCCGCCGCATGAGCGCCCATCGGGGTTCAGTCGGCATCGTCGTCATCGGGCGCAACGAGGGGCAACGACTCGAGCGTTGCCTGAAGTCAGTGTGCGGAATGGGATTGCGCGTGGTCTATGTCGATTCCGGATCCACGGACGGTTCCGCCGCGTTCGGCCGCGAGCTCGGCGCGGCAGTCGTCGAACTCGACACGCTTACACCGTTTACGGCGGCGCGCGCCCGCAACGCGGGTTTCGAGCGCCTTCTGCAGGATCAGCCGCAGACCGACCACGTGTTCTTCGTCGACGGCGACTGCGAGGTTGCGGCCGGCTGGGTGGACAAAGCAGGCAAATTTCTCGACCAACATGCCGACGTCGGCGTGGTGTGCGGCCGGCGGCGCGAAAGGTCTCCGCAGACATCCGTGTACAACATGCTCTGCGACATCGAATGGGACCTGCCCGCCGGAGAGACGCCGTATTGCGGAGGCGATGCGCTGGTGCGGGTGAGCGCATTTCAACAAGCCGGCGGCTATCGTGCCGATCTCATCTGCGGCGAAGAGCCGGAATTGTGCGTGCGCCTGCGCGGCGCCGGCTGGCGGATCTGGCGCTTGCAGGATGAGATGACGCTGCACGACGCCGCCATGTACCGCTTCGGACAATGGTGGCGCCGCACGCTGCGCGGCGGCTACGGGTTTGCGCAGGTGGTCGCCATTCATGGCGCCCCCGGGGGGCTTTGGGTTGCGGAGACACGGCGCGTATGGGCTTGGGCGTTCGCCTTGCCGCTGCTCACCGTCCTGCTCGCCTGCGTCGCGGGATGGAGCGCGCTGCTGCTGCTTGCGGCGTTCCCGCTGAACGTCATCCGCTTGGCCCGGCGCGGCAGGCGCTCCAGGGCCGAGAATTGGTGGCACGCGGCGGCGTTGGTCTTCGGCAATTTTCCCGAACTGATCGGCCAGATGAAATTCATCGTGAGCCGCTGGCGCAACGATCCGCAGCGGATCATCGAATACAAATGACCCGGCACCCCGGCTGACCGCTCATGGAAGTGAGCATAAAAGAGCTGGTGGTCGTATTCGCGCTGTCCGCGGTGATTTTCCGCCTGGCGAGGCCGATCGCCCTGCGCTACAGCGATGTTCGGGATTATGAGCGCCGGCGCAACATCTGGTTCGTGCTGACGCCGATCGCGTTCCTGAGCCCGAACATCTGGATATACACGGCGGTGGCCCTGCCGCTGTTCATTTGGGCCGGCCGCAAGGACCGCAATCCCGTCGCGCTGTACCTGTTGATGCTGCACATCGTGCCTCCCGTCGGGGTGTTCATCCCCTTCCCCGGGATGAACGGGCTTTTCGACCTGAACAATTACCGGCTTCTTTCGCTGTGTGTTCTGATTCCGGCGGCATCCCGTCTTCGAAAATCGAAGGACCCGGAGCGGATCCGCGGCACGACGTCGGTCGACGTGTTGCTCGTGCTGTACGGCCTGATCCAGGCGCTGCTGTTCGTGCCGCCCAATGTGCTCAACCAGCAGACGATCATTCAGGACTCGTTCACCAACGATATTCGCAATGCGTTCCTTTTCTTCATAGACGTCTACGTCCCCTATTACGTGATCAGCCGCTCCTGCTCGAGCCGCGCCGCGATCAGCGAGGCACTGGCGGCATTCTGGCTCGCCTGCCTGCTCCTCGCCGCGACGGCTGTGTTCGAAAATCTGCGCCATTGGCAGTTGTATACGGATATGGCGGTGCGCTGGACCGGCGACCCCTATCTGGGTTTCGCCAAGTTCCGCAGTGGATCGCTGCGCGCCCAGTCCTCTTCGGGCAATTCGCTGGCGCTCGCCTACATGTTGGCAGTCGCCTGCGGCGTCTGGGTGTATCTGGCATCGGATGTGAAGTCCAAGATCACGCGATGGGGCTTCACGTTGCTGATCTGGTTCGGCCTGCTGGTCACCTGGTCGCGCGGCCCCTGGATCGGCGCCGCGGTGATCTACGTCGTGATTCCGGCGCTCGGCCCAAAGGCGCTGTCCAAGCTGGTCAAAGGCGCCGTCGGTGCGCTGTTGCTGTTGCTGCTGGTCGCCCAATTGCCGATGGGCGACCGCTTCATCCGCATGCTTCCCTTCGTCAAAGGGGGAGGCGACGACGACACGAACTCCACCATCGCTTATCGCCAGCGATTCGCGGAAAAATCCTGGGAGCTGATCCAACAACACCCGTTTCTGGGCGATCAAATGGCGCTGCAGAAGCTGGAATCGTTGCGCCAGGGCGAGGGCATCATCGATGCAGTGAATACATTCGCATCGGTAACCCTGTTTTATGGGTTCATCGGTGTCACGATATTCATCGGGATCATCCTCATCCCGACGTTTGGAGCATACCGGATGGTGCGGGCGAATTTGCAGTCGGATCCCGAATTTGCGCGGCTCGGGGCGGTGCTGATCGCCTGCATCGTGGGCACCCTCGTCATGCTGGTCAGCTGCAGCTTCATTCTCGCACCCGCGTTGTTTTACTATGTGTTCGCGGCGCTGGCGGCTGCCTATGCGCAAATCGGACGCCGCCGTGCGGCCGCCGTCCGGCGCGCACCGAAGACGGGCTCCTAGGTGGCGAAGTTCAAGCCGATCGATTTCAAGGGCGACCTGTTCGCAACGGGGTTCAGCTTCAGCGCCCAAGCCTTGATCCGTCTCGCCAGCAGCACGATCCTGACGCGCATTCTGCGGCCCGAAGCGTACGGGCTGATGGCTATCTTGTTGTCGATCATGTTCGTCGTCGAGTTGCTGGCGGATATCAACGTCAACCTGTTCATCATTCGCGAGCCCGATGCGGACCAGCCCAAGTTCATCAATACCGCGTGGACCATGCGTCTTTGCCGCGCGGTGCTCAATACCATCATCGTTCTGGTCGGCGCACCGTTCCTCGCCAATACCGTCTACCACACGCCTGAATTGCTGGTGCCGCTGCGGGTCTTTTCAGTGTCCTTCATCATCAGCGGTTTCGAGTCCATGGCTTTTCCGGTGGCGATGCGCCACAAGCGGTCGCGCATCATGATGTACACGGAATTGGTCGCGACATTCGTCTCGACCTTGTTCTCGATCGTGTATTGCCATTTCTCCCGCGATTATTGGGGGATGATATACGGCATCCTGGTCTACCGTCTGATGATCACGGTCATCAGTCACCGGTTTTATCGCGAGCTCCGGCCGCGGTTCCAATTCGACCGCCAGGCGGCCCGGGCGGTCTTGAAATTCACCAAATTCACGATGCCCTCGAGCTTGCTCAGCATCGCAATATCACAGTTCGACAAGGTGGTGTTCTTGAGGCTGTTCGATCTGCGGCTGCTCGGGATTTATGGTCTCGCGTCAAACATCGCCGGACCCGTCGAGTCGCTGATCGCCAGGATCAGCAATCAGGTGCTCTATCCGCGTTGCGCACACAATTTCCGCAGCGATCGCGGCACGGTCACTTCAAAGTACTACAGCGAGAACGTCAGGCTGTTCATCAGCATCTTGATCATGCCGGCGCTCATCGGCGGCGGCGCCCGCCTGGTGATCTCGCTGCTCTACGATCCGCGCTACGCGCAGGCGGCCGCCGTCCTGCAGGCATTCATGGCGCGGGCGATGCTGATGGCGTTGGCGACCCCGTCGGAAGACTTGCTGATCGCCGCCGGCGCATCGCAGGTGATTCTGGTCGGCAACATCTTCCGCGGGTTGTGGGTGTTCATCATGAGCCTGGTGGGCTACCACCTGTTCGGCTTCATGGGCTTTACATATTTCACCGCGCTGAGTCCCCTGCTGCCGCTCGCCTACTACTGGCGGCTGCAATACAAGAGCGGGATGATGGTCGTGAAGTACGAAACGGTGAAGCTCGCATTCGCGGTGGGCGTCACGATTGCCGCCTACATCGCGTGCAGCATCATCCTGGTATTCTGGCCGGGGATCCGCCTCGGCATCCACCATTGAGCTTTGCTTCGCCGCTCAAGATCCGGCGTGAAAGTCATGCCGCTCAACGGCCTCGATGGTCCACTGCGCGCGCTGCCGATACCAATATTCGGAACTGTGCACGGCGGCCGCATCGCGCGCCCGACGGGAAAGCTCCGCCAGATTTCCGCGGTTGCGATCCATTTCCAGCAATATCATCGCCGATTCGTCGACTCCGTCCCGCGGCAGCACGATCGTCGCCCGCTCCTGTGCTTGGCGTTCCAACACGTAGCCGATCGCGGACGCGACGAGCGGCAATCCCGCGGCATAACCGTCGAAAATCATCCGCGGGGTATCCTCCGCGGCGGGCGTGAAGAACAGCGCGTCGTACCCGGAAAGCCGCCTCAGTAGATCCGGGTCGTAGGGAAAGGCGCCGAGGAATCGCACCAACGAGTTCACGCCGAGCGACCCGGCCAATGCCTCGAGCGGCGCACGCTCCTCGCCCTCGCCGATGATGTCGAGCCGAACGCGGGCGCCGAGCGCCGCGGCGCGCGCCAAAATCGACAGGCTTGTGTCGATTCCCTTGCGTCGCGCGAGCCGGCCGCAATAGACGAGCCGAAGCGGTCGTGGGTCGCTCAATCCGGCGAGCCTGCGCTCCAGGTCCTGTTCGGAAACGATGTCGGACGCGAAGTACGATGTGTCGTGAAACTCCCGCGCATTTCTCGCGTAAGCCGCATAGCGCCGCATCAGTGCCGAGCCCTTCAGCAAGGACAGGTCGGCCCGCGCCACGCTCCATCGAGTCACCCGTTCGTAGATCCATGAATAGCCCGCGGCTTCGGCCCACGCGGCAGGACCCTGGTCGGCGGCGAGTTGCCGGTGCTGCACGACGATATCCGTGTCCTGGACGAATACCAGCGGCTTTTTGAGACGCAGCGCGAGGCGCACGCCTTCGAATGCGATCGGCCTGTAGACGTCGTCGAAGCCGCCGTGAACGACTCGCGCACGCGCCACCACGCCGGCCAGTTTCGCCTGCCACGCCTTGCGGTGCTGCAGCCAGTACTGCCGCGCGCGGCACTTGAGATCGAAATCCGGCAGCAACACGATGTCGCCGGACGGATCGGCCACTTCCACCAACGTTTGGGAGTTCGACAGGGACTCCATCCGCAGGCTGGGCGACACGACGGTGACCGGTCCATAGCGGCCGGCGAAACTGTCGCGCAACAGCTCGAGCGCCCGATACCAGTCGGCCGCGACCAAACAGCGGCTGCCGTCGACATAGATGGGAACGTGGATCGGAACGACGTACAAACAGTACTACCGACGAAGCGCCCTAAATTGCATGGTTCACGCGGCAGAGGGACCCAGGTCCGGCGGGCTGCGAGGAGTCTGTCTGAGCCGCGACCGATCTGGGTGGGACATGAATGTGTTAACTACCTAACATTATGGGGAAAATCAAGCTGTTCCGCCGGCGGCACACTATACACTCGGATTTTGGCCACAACGATTTCTCTCGCCGCACACGTGGATTACATGCTGCTATTGTCTTGTGTCTCGGCCCTGCTGCTGCTGCCGGTGACGATATTGTTCGTCGAGGTGCTGTTGGCGGTGGCGCCTCTCGCAAGCAGCCGGCCGCCGGCGGGTCATCGGCCGCGCGTCGCGGTTTTGATACCGGCGCACAATGAGGCGACCCTGATCGGCGCCACCGTGCGGCGCATCGTCCAGCAGCTGACCGCGTCGGATCGGCTGATCGTCGTCGCCGACAACTGCACGGACACCACGGCCGCGGTCGCAGGCGCTGCGGGCGCCGAAACCATCCAGCGCACCGATCCCGCGCTGCGCGGCAAAGGCTATGCACTTGATTTCGGCGTGCGGCATCTTGCCGCCGATGCACCCGAGGTGCTCATCGTCATCGACGCCGATTGCGAAGTCGCCCCGGGTGCGATCGACCGGCTGGCTCGCGCGTGTCACGCAAGCGCAAGGCCGGTCCAGGGACTCTACCTCATGCACGGCGCAAGCGGCGCGGCGGCGATGCAGCGAATCGCTGAATTTGCCTGGAAGGTCAAGAATCAGGTTCGCCCGCTCGGCTTGCACCGCCTCGGTTTGCCCTGCCAATTGATGGGGACCGGCATGGCGTTTCCGTGGCAACTCATCGGCGGCGCCCCGCTCGCGACCGGCCACATCGTCGAGGATCTGAAACTCGGCATCGATCTCGCACGCGCCGGCGCAGCACCGATGTTTTGCCCCGATGCGCTCGTCACGAGCCGATTTCCGATTTCCGACCAGGGCATCCAAGACCAGCGCGCGCGCTGGGAGCACGGCTACATGAGCGTCATCTTGAACGATGCACCGCGCTTGCTGTGGGCCGGAATCGTCGGTCGAAACGTCGGTCTCGCGGCCATGGCGCTCGACCTGTGCATTCCCCCGTTGGCACTTCTGACGCTGCAGGTGGCGGTGGTGTGGTGCGCAGCCCTCGCCGCTTACTTGCTCGCCCACACGCTGTTCCCGATCGCCGTCGCGTCGGCGGCCGCCGGGCTCCTGACGATCGCGGTGCTGCTGTGCTGCGCGTTCTACGGGCAAGGGACCCTGTCGGTCGGCACGTTGCCGCTGGCCGCTCTGTATGCGCTGCGCAAGGTCCCGTTGTACTCGAAGTTCCTGGTGGCCCGGCAAACCAGCTGGGTGCGTTCGAAGCGCGACCGGGAATAGACCCGACCCTGCCCGGGCATACCCAGCCCTACCCGGCATACCCAGCCCTACCCGGCATACCCAGCCTGCTCGGCACTGCCCGGCCCCACCAGGCTCTCCTCAAAAAGTGATCTGATACCTTGTCTGCTCGAGGACTTGCATCGACAATCAAAAGCCGTATGGGGAATCAGCAGGTGGCTTAGGTGATCGGAGTCGTCGTCATCGGACGCAACGAGGGCGAGCGTCTCGCTCGTTGCCTGGAATCGGTGCGCGCACAGTCCGATCTGCTGGTGTACGTCGATTCCGGCTCGACCGACGGATCCGTAAACCGAGCGGCGGCGTCGACCGCTGCCGTCGTGGAATTGAACATGCGCATCCCGTTCACCGCGGCTCGCGCCAGAAACGAGGGCTTCCGCAAGCTGCTCGAGTTGCAGCCCGACCTAGAGTATGTGTTCTTCGTGGACGGCGATTGTGAAGTCGTCGATGGCTGGTTGGATAAAGCCCGCCGATTTCTCGACCAGCACCCCGATGTCGCGATCGTTTGGGGATTCCGTCGCGAGGCGTATCCGGAAAAGTCGGTTTACAACATGCTGTGCGATATCGAATGGTGGGACTATCCCACGGGCGAGACGCCGATATGCGGCGGCGACGCCGTGGTGCGGGTCACCGCCTTCCGGCAAGTAGACGGCTATCGGGACGATTTGATCTGCGGCGAGGAGCCCGAGATGTGCGTGCGCCTGCGCAAGTCGGGTTGGCGGATATGGCGGCTCAAGGAACCCATGACCATGCACGATGCCGCCATCTATCACTTCGGCCAGTGGTGGAGACGAACATTGCGCGGCGGATACGGCTTTGCACTGGGCGCTGCGCTGCACGGCGGCCTTCCCGAGCGTCACGGAATTCGCGAGTCGCGCCGCGCGTGGATCTGGGGGCTCGGCATTCCGCTCGGCATCGCGGTGCTGGCGTTCGCGGTCAGTTGGTGGTCCGCGCTGTTGCTGCTGGTCTATCCGCTGCAAATTTCACGCATCGCGCTGCGCGGACGCCACTCGGCGCGGGCGAATTGGTTGCGGGCGGGCGCGTTGGTGATCGGCAAGTTTCCGGAAATGCTCGGCCAGATGAAGTTCCTGCTGGATCGCTGGCGCCGCGTGCGCTCGCCGTTGATCGAATACAAATGATCCCAAAGTCTTGAAAATCGCCTACTTCGTCAACGATTACCCGAAGGTAAGCCACAGTTTCATTCGACGGGAGATCCTCGCCTTGGAGCGCCGGGGATTCGAGGTGTTGCGCATCGCGTTGCGCGGTTGGGGCAACCCGCTGCCCGATCCGGAAGATGCCGCGGAGCGCGAGCGAACGCGCTATGTGCTGCGCGGCGGTGTCTTCTCGCTGCTGATCGCGGCGTGCGCGGCGCTGCTGCGCTCACCCGGCCGATTTCTTGCCGCTGCCGCGCTCGCGGCCAGGATGGCCCGCGACTCGGACCGCCCGCTGCCTTATCACATGATGTATCTCGCCGAGGCGTGCCGGATCGTCTCCTGGCTGAAATCATTCGGCGCTCTGCGGTTGCACGCGCACTTCGGAACGAATTCCACAGAAGTGGCGATGCTCACCGAAATGCTCGGCGGCCCGCCGTTCAGCTTCACGGTGCATGGCCCGGACGAATTCCTGCGGCCCATGGCGCTCGACGAGAAGATTCACCGATCGAACTTCGTGGTCGCGATCAGCTGCTTCGGGCGCAGTCAGCTGTTCATGCGCTGTGCGTACGCGGACTGGCCCAAGGTCAAGGTCGTACACTGCGGTATCGAGCGCGCGTTCTATGAATCCACCGCAGAACCGGTGTCCGCCGCGCCGCGGCTGGTATGCGTCGGGCGCTTGAGCGAGGCCAAGGGCCAGCTGCTGTTGCTCGAGGCTGCCGCCCGACTCGCCGCCAAGGGCAGGCAATTCGAGTTGGTGCTGGCCGGCGACGGTCCGATGCGCGCCGAGCTTCAGAGACTGATTTCACGCCACGGCCTGGACGGGCAGGTGCGAATCACCGGCTGGCTCAGCAGCAGCGACGTACGAACCGAAATTCTGGCCGCCCGCGCCCTCGTCGCCCCGAGTTTCGCAGAGGGGCTGCCCGTCGTGATCATGGAGGCCATGGCCCTGCGCCGGCCCGTGCTCGCAACCTACATTGCAGGAATTCCGGAACTGGTCCGGCCCGGCGAGAATGGCTGGCTGTTCCCTGCCGGCTCGGTCGAGGAACTCGTGAACGCAATGGAAGAGTGCCTGAGTGCCCCGCTCGAGACCCTGCGGACATTGAGCGAAGCCGGCTACCGACGCGTGGTGGAACGCCATGCCATCGACACGGAGGCGGGCAAGCTGGCCGCGCTGTTCCGCGCGCAGGCCTGACTGCCCGACTCAGCGCACAGGGCTGGCCATCTCGGAGTCAAATCAGGTGCTTCAGGCGGACAAATAGCGGGGCGGGAGCCCCCTCTGAGGCGCCGGATGCGCGCTAAACGGTCGCGGCGAGCAATTGTTGTGACGCGCCTCGCATTTTTGTACACTTCCGTTCGCGTCCGAACACGATCTGCCCGTCCACCGGGCTAAATCTTGAATTTGTGACGCGATCAATGCCAATACAAGGACGCATCGGTCGTTTGCCGCAATATACTACTCCAAGGAATGATGTCTGCGAAGGGGTCGGCAGTCAGGCATCAAGTACCGGGAGAGATTTGGAATCATCAGTCGTGCGGTCTGCGATATGGCGGTATTCTGCAAACACATGGTTAACGTTCTCGACATCGACAACTACGACCTCGACGGGGCGCTCAAGGTCGTTGCGGAGTTCGGAACCGACCGGTACGGCTATCTGGTCACACCCAATGTCGATCACGTGATTCGCCATTACCAAGACCATCATTTTCGCACGCTCTATTCGCATGCAGCCTACGTGCTTCTCGACAGCCGCTTTCTGGCCCGCACCTTAAGCGTCTTCAAACGCCAGGCGCTTCGCGTGTGCCTGGGGAGCGACCTGACGAGCGCGGTTTTCAGCTCGGTCATCCGACCGTCGGATGTTGCAATCCTCGTCGGCGGCACCGCGGCGCAGGCGCAAACGCTGAGAGACCGGTTCGGACTCAGAGCGTTGCACCACATCGATCCGCCGATGAACATGATCCGCGATCCGGCCGCCATGGAGGATTGCCTGCGCCGCATCGAGGCGTTCGGCGCGTTCCGCTTCTGCTTTCTGGCGATAGGGTCGCCGCAGCAGGAAATCATCGCGAAGTCACTCAAGGACCGGGGTGTGGCGCGTGGGCTCGCTTTGTGCATCGGCGCGTCGGTCAATTTCCTGACCGGAGTCGAAAAGCGCGCGCCGAAATGGATGCAGCACTGGGGCTTCGAATGGCTGTACCGGCTGATTCAAAACCCGAGACGGTTGGCGAAACGCTACCTGGTACGCGGGCCGATCATCTTCCTGCTGCTGCGGCGAATCGAGATGCGCGTGCGGCGCTCGTCGTCGATTCCGCCCAGACAGGCGATGCAGGCGAACGTCACGGCATCGAGTCCCGGGCCTCTGTAGATTCGCGCGCGGGCTGCTAAGGTTCCCTCACCTCGGGAGCCAAGAAACTCGCAACGTAGGACTTGGGAATGCCGAAAAGGCGCTCAGTCGACAATTGGGCTTTCGGAAACAGTGTCCGCAACTGGCTGCGGTCGATAAACCTCGTGCCTTCGATCATCTCGGTCCACAACGGCAGTTTGCGACGCCAGCGCGATATGAAGTACCGGCGCAACGCCTGCGGATAGAGCCACCAGAACGGCATCCCGGAATGGGCCTCGATCGGAAAATATCGGCTCGGAGTTTGAATCCAGTATGAGCGCCCGAGCCGCATCACTTCCCGCGCGAAGGCCTGCAGCTTCTCATCGTCACCCACGTGCTCGATGACGCTGTTGCTGAACACGATGTCGAAGCTGAGATCGGGATATGCGTCCACATTGCAGGCATCGCCTTCGACATAGGTAATGCTGTGCGACGAGGGGTAGTGCTGTTGTGCGACTCCCGGAAGATTCAGAATGGTGAGGTTCAGCTTCTTGTCCACGCTCGACCAGATCATCGGTTGACCGCCCAAATCCAGGATGTTGGCGTTTTCCTTGACCTTAAGCTGGGACAGAAACGCGGACATCCGCCGCGCCCGCGCGAATGACTGCACGGGCCGCAATACCGCTTGCCAGATATGCAGCCGCGCATACTTGAGATTGAACAGCACCCCTCGGTAGAGACGCACCAACGTTGCCGGTTTTGACGTTGTGTAGACGGATTCCTGCGGCATCGGACGATTATACCGTCGCAGTACCATGCGGCAACTGTGAACTCCTCACCCGAAGCTTTCCGTTAATTGCGATAGAGTCGCAAATCAGGCTCCTCACGGCCGCTACAATCCGAACGTGACTCAAGCTTCAACGGCAACACCAGTATCGCCCACGTTTCGGCCCGGCCTGCTCGTCCGCTGCGGGATACTCGCCGCGTTGCTGCTTGCGGAAAAGATCTTCCTCAACGGGTTCGTAGACTTCGACCGGGCGCAAGCGGCTCAAGGTCTGGGCGCGGCCGTACGTGTGGCCCAGCACTGGGGCTTTCGCTTGGTGGTGGCCTTTGCAGCCGCCGTCGCACTGTTCGTCTATGTCCGCGGCGGCCAATCCATCCGAACCATCGATGCCTTGGGCCGCGCCGCACCGTTTCGCGTCAGCCTGATGCTGGGACATTTGCTGCTGATCGCGGCATTGGCGCCCTTGAGCTATGTGCTGTACCGCCACACAACCTCCGATTTATCGCTGGCTGCCGTCGTGCTGCTGTGGAGCCTCGTGGGATTCGCCGCCGTCGTGGCCGCGCTGCGGGCAATGGCGCCGCTCGCCTTGTGGGTGGAGGCAGTGCGCGGCCTCGGCCTCCGCGCCATCTGGCCGTATGCGGCGCTCGCCGCAGCGGCCGGCACCGGGGCGATGCAGTTGACCCAGATGCTGTGGGAGCCGACCGCGGCGCTGACTTTTTATCTGGTACAGCACCTGCTCGCGCCATTGGTGCCGGAGCTCCGCGCCGATTCGGTGAGTTTGATCCTCAGCACCAACCGATTTGCCGTGCAGGTTGCCGAGGTATGCTCGGGACTGGAAGGCGTGGGGTTGATACTGGCTTTCTCCGGCGCTTGGCTGATCTACTTCAGGCGCGAATATGTGTTTCCGCGCGCGCTATTGCTGATTCCCGTCGGTGTCGCGGCGATATTCGCCCTGAACGTGGTGCGAATCGCAGCCCTTGTCTTGATCGGCAACGCGGGCTTTCCCGATGTTGCGATCTATGGGTTCCATTCGCAGGCCGGATGGATCGCCTTCATTGCGGTGGCGTGCGGCTTGGTGCTGCTGAGCCGCCGCAGCGTCTGGCTCAATCGCAGCGCCGCGGCCGAGAACGCCGGGGTGGCAGAAACGCGCAATCCCACGGCTCCCTATCTCATGCCCTTGCTGGCGATCCTTGCAGCCGGCGCGGTGTCGCGCGCCATGTCGGGCGGCTTCGAATACTCGTATCCGCTGCGCGTCATCGCGGGACTCGCGCTGTTGACATACTACCGCCGGGAACTGGCGGCGATCGATTGGCGCTTCAGCTGGCGCGGCGTCGCCGTCGGAGCGGCGGTGTTTGTCATGTGGATACTCGCCGCGCGATACCTGGCGTCGCCCAGCGCGATGCCCGATCAACTCGCGTTGCTGTCGCCGCCCGCTCGTGCCCTCTGGGTTGCAAGCCGGATCGCCGGCGCCGTGCTCACGGTGCCGATCGCCGAGGAACTCGCCTATCGCGGCTATCTGATGCGCCGCTTGATGAACTCCGATTTCGAGTCGGTCTCCTACCGCGCGATCCGATGGCCGGCGTGGCTCGCCGCCTCGGTCTTGTTCGGCTGCGCACACGGCGACTTCTGGCTGCCCGGCACGCTGGCCGGTCTCGGCTTCGGCCTGGTGGTCATCCGCCGCAGCAGCTTGGGTGAAGCCGTCGCTGCACACGCCACGTGCAATGCGCTCATCGCAGTGTGTGTGCTGGCGGGCGGCCAGTGGCAACTGTGGTAGACGTCAGCCCGCAGCTCGCAGTGTTGCGCGCCGCTGCTGCTCGCTGCGCACGTCGGCATCCGTGAGTCCGGTGTTGACCGCAATGATCTCCACCAGCCGGTGAGCGGGGTCTCGCGGCAGCGTCACCTCGTGAATGCGCTCCCAGATCCGGATGCGTTCCTCGGCACTCTTGAGCCGCGAGGATTGATCGGCCAGATCCATGCGGCGCCGCTCTGCGGCCTCCGCCTGCTGGTGCACCAAGCGTGCGCGAAAGTCCATCATGGGATCGTCCGCGGCGGCTATGCCGGTGCGGCCTGGAGCGGAGCTTGGTTTGAATTCATTCACGCGACTCTCCTCACAATTGGCGCCCACTGTTCTAAGGGTGACCAGCGGGACGCCCACGGTATCACTAATCAGACCCGCGCGCCGGTTTGCCGGCCAATTCAGGCCCGTGACCGACAAGGTTGGCGTGCCGCGGGATTCAGACCCGCACGCATGACGCGGCGCGGTTTGCGGCCGATTTTGGGCCGGAACGGACAGACGGAGGTCCGCGGGATTCAGACCCGCGCGTGCGCTCGCGGCGCGATGCCGGCCAGTTTGGGCCAGTGAATGATGTAGTCGGCCTGTGCCGCGGTCTGCGGCACTCGGCGCCAGGTTGCGGCGCGTTCGCTCTGCAGCCAAAGACGGTTCAAGATTTTGAGCGCCGCTTTGCCGTTCGCTTCTTCGTCGGCCAGAAAGCAGCCGATGATCAAACCGGTGCGGCCGATGCCGGCACGGCAGTGCACATACAGGCTCCGGCCGCGCTTCAAGGCGTCACGCACCGCAGCGAGTGCCTCTTGCGTCTGCGACACGTTGTTGGGCACGCCGGTGTCGGCGATGGCAAAACGCCGGTATTCGGCTTGCGGCGGGAGCCATTGGCGGTACGGCGGCAGTTCACCGTCCTCGGTCAGATCGATGAAGCTGTCGATACCGGCCTCGTGCAGTCGCTGCAATCGTGCCCGCGCCTCGGTGTCGTGTTCGTGTCCAGGGTACTCTCCGGCCAGGATGCGCTGCGGGATCACCCAATAGGTGTTTGCGAGGGGTCGGTCCATGGTGCTCGAAGAATGGTAACAGCGTGCATTTTACGAAAGGAGATACATCGCACGACTCGCGTCACAATTTTGAGCAACGCATCTCTGCGCGGGCGTGTCTCGGCGGATTATATTCACTTGTCTTAACATCGAATCGATCAATATAGGCAGCCTGAGTGCAGCCGAGGTAGTATAAGTTGGTGAGCGGTGCCAAACCTTTGAAATCGTGGGGATTACTGCGATCTTTGATGCTCGGGCTCGCGGTTGTCGCGTGCGCCGCGGCGCCCTCGCGCAGCCGCGCCGAGGAGCCGGCGCCCGCCCCCGGCGTTTCGGAGAATTACCTGATCGGTCCGGGGGACACCCTGCACGTGTATGTTTTTCAAAACGACGAACTGTCGGTGACGGTTCCCGTGCGGCCGGACGGCAAGATTTCAACGCCCCTGGTCGAGGATATGGTGGCGGTGGGCAAAACCCCGTCGCAGCTGGCGCGCGACATCGAGAAATCGCTGACCGAGTACGTCAAGTCGCCCAAGGTGAACATCGTCGTCACCGTGGCTCTCAGCGTCTACAGCCAGGTGCGCGTCATCGGTCAGGTGAAGACGCCGCAGTCCCTGCCGTTTCGCGACGGCATGACCGTTCTCGACGCCATGCTCGCCGTCGGCGGCCTGGGGCAATTCGCGGCCGGCAACCGGGCTCACCTGGTGCGCACTGAAAATGGCAAGGTGACCGAGATCAAGGTGAAACTCGATGCTCTTGTAAACAACGGCGATATGAAGCAGAACCTGCCGCTGCGTCCGGGCGACGTGCTGGTCGTGCCGGAATCGCGATTCTGAGCGCGGAACACTGCCGATGAAGCAGGAACTCGATCACATTCTCGACGAGCTGCGAAGCGCCTGGCGCTTTCGCTGGCTGGGGCTCTCCGCGGCGTTCGTCGTGGCCATGATCGGCTGGGCCATGGTGTTCGCGCTACCCGATCAGTTTGCTGCGGATGCGCGGGTATTCGTCGACACCCGCACCGCCTTGAAGCCGGCATTGCAGGGTCTCACCACCGACCAGAATGTCGACGCGCAGATCAATTACGTGCGCCAATCGCTGCTGGAAGGCCCGCAGCTCGAGCAGATCGCCACACAGACCGGCGTGCTGGATGCGAGAGTCACCGACGATCGCGTCCGCAGCAAGATCCTGGACCGATTGAGCGATCGCATCACGCTCACGGTGCTGAGCGCCGGGACTCAGGGAGATGAGCGCTCCACCGCCGGTACCATCTACAGCTTCCATTACACCGATACGAACCGACTGCGCGCCCTGCAAGTCGTGGAGACATTGCTGCACACCTTCGTCGAAGAGACGTTGGGCGGCAAGCGCGAGGGCTCAGAGCACGCGCAGCAGTTTCTGGAGACGCAGATCAAGGACTACGAGCAGCGCTTGTCCACCGCCGAAGACCGGCTGGCCGCGTTCAAGAAGAAGAACGTCGGGCTGATGCCGAGCGAACAGGGCGGCTATTTCGCGCAATTGCAAAATGAAGTGGATGCCGCCAAGAAGGCGGAGACGGATCTGTCGATCGCCATGAGCCGCCGCGAAGAGCTTGCCAAGCAATTGCATGGCGACGAAGCGATTTCCTCGGCCGGCGGCGGGCTGCCCATGATCGGCGGGCGAACCGGCAGCGGCGGCGATACATTGAGCAGGATCCAGGAAGCGCAGGCGAAATTGGATGAGTTGCTGCTCAAGTACACGGACAAGCATCCCGACGTGATCGCCGCACGAGCGACGCTCGCTGAGCTCAAGCGGCGGCGCGCCGACGAACTCGAAAGCTTGAAGCGTGGCGACGCCACGGCGATTGCGTCGAGCGGAGCCGGCAACAATCCCGTGTACCAAACCATTCAAACCGAGCTCAACAAAGAGGATGTCGACATTGCTGCGCTGCGACGTGAATTGGTTCAGCATCAGAATACCGTCGCCGAACTGCGCGAGCGCCTGAACAGCGCGCCCCAGGTCGAGGCAGAATTCCAGCAGCTCAATCGAGACTACGACGTGAACAAAGCGCAGTACACGGCGCTGCTCGAGAGCTACCAGAAGGCGCGCCTCGGCCAACGCGCCGACAATGCCGGATCGGTGCGGTTCGAAGTCGTCCTGCCGCCCACGGCGCCCGTGGCGCCGATTTCGCCGAAGCGCGCGGCGCTGCTCGCCGCAATCTGGCTCGCCTCCATGGCGTTCGCCGGCGCCGTGGCATACGGCATGAGCGTATTCAGGCCCATCGTAAGCTCGGTGCGCACCGTCAATGAGATCACTCAATTTCCGGTGCTCGGCGTCGTGGGGGTCGGATTTCCCAGCCGCCGGAAACTCGAGTTTCGCCGCGATATCAAGCGCTTCTCGGCGGCATCCGCCGGCTTGACGATGTGCTTTGTGATTGCCTTGGTGTTGAATTCCTTGGGAGCCAGATTGACGCTTCATGCGCTGCGCTCGCTGGTGAAGATATGAGTCTGGTCGAACAAGCGATCGCGCGCATGCGCAATCAGGCCGCAGCGGCCAAGCCACGCACTGCGGAGCCGGCATCGAAGCCCGCTACGCCGCCGAACGTCGGGGGCCAGCCGCCGAACCTCCCGGTTCCCCCGCCGCATGTCCCGGTTCCGCCGCCGGTCAATGCGAAGCGGATGACCATCGATATGGCGGCATTGCGAGCCGGCGGCTATCTGCCCGAGGAGAGCGAGGACCGGCAGTTCGTGGATCATTACCGCAGGATCAAGCGTCCGCTGGTCGACAAAGCCCTGTCGGGGCAGGGTGCCGCGGGCGATCCGCGCATCATCATGGTCACCAGCTCGCTGCCGGGCGACGGCAAGACCTTCACCAGCATCAACCTGGCGCTCAGCATGGCGCTCGAGCGCGACATGTCCGTGCTGCTGGTGGATTGCGACGTGGCGAAGCGTCACATCACCGAAATCCTGGGTCTGAAGCAGGAAAGCGGGCTCACGGACGCATTGCTCGATGAGTCCATCGACTTAGAGTCCCTGGTGATGCAGACCAACATAAACGGCTTGGCGATCCTGCCGTCGGGACGGCGCGTGGACGGTACGGCGGAGCTGCTCAGCAGCAACCGCATGCGGCAGCTCATCAACGGCCTGTGTGTGCGCAATCCGCGGCGCGTCGTGCTGCTCGATTCAGCGCCTCTGCTCATCACCAACGAAGGCCGCACTTTGCTGAAGATTGCCGGTCAGGTCGTGCTGGTGGTGCGGGCCGGTTATACGCCGCGCAACGCACTCCAGGACGCTCTTGCATTGATCAATGAGAAACAATCGGGCGGCCTCATCTTGAATCAATTCGCGGCCGCCGCCGATGAAGAGTACTACCGCTACGGGCCGTATGGTCAGGATGAAAAAAACGATGGCAATGCGAAGACCTAACGGCGTAATGCGGCGTCTGCCGATCATTGCCGCCCCCTTGCTCGCCCTGGCCCTCCCCGCCGCGGCGACCGAGACTTTCAACTATGGCGTCGATGCCGGTGTGGCCGAGACCGACAACGTGACATTGGCCGCCACCAACAAGGTCAGCCAGACGGAGGCGGTCGCGGATCTCGACTTCGATCTCAAGGAGCAAACGCGGCTTCTCGACCTGGACGCCAAGGGCAATTTCTCGTACCTCGACTACTTGCAGAACGCCTACGGCAATGAGCTCATCGGCCGCTTCGACGGCGCCGCTCACATAGCGATCATTCCGGAGCGCCTCACCTGGGTCGTCCAGGATGACTTCGGACAATCGGCCTTGGATCCGTTCACGCCGACGACGCCGAATAATCTCGAGGATGTGAATTATCTGAGCACGGGTCCGGATCTGGCGCTGCGGCTCGGCGGCACCGGCTTTCTCAACATGAGCGCGCGCTATGCCCGAACCACTTATGAAACCAGCCCGTTCAACAGCAATCGGCTGCAGGGCAGCGTGGGGCTGGGCTTGCTGCTGTCGGCGCGCTCGAGCGTATCGCTGAACGGCGATACCGAGCGGGTGCTGTTCACCGACACGGCGCTCAATACGGACTTCGACCGCACCAACGCGTTCCTGCGCTATTCGCTGCAGGGCGCCCGCACGGACTTGACGGCGGATTTGGGCGCCACCCGTGTTTCGCAGGCGAATACCACCCTGAACGGTCCATTTGCCAAGCTCGATGCGTCCCGCAAGCTCTCCGGCGCGGCGAGCCTGAATCTTTCGCTCGGGCGTCTCCTGACCGACGCGTCCTCGAGCTTCAGCAGCCTGCAGAGCGGAGCGATCGGCGTGGTCGGTACCGCACCGGCTGCGGTGACGGCCAACAGCTATACCACCGACTATGTCTCTCTCGCGTGGAAATACGAGCGCGCGCGCACCCTGTTGGCCTTGAGCGGTCGATGGGAGAAGGATGCGTACAGCACCGATCATGCGCTCGACGTGACCCGTGGAGGCGCCGAGCTCAAGGTCGAGCGCAAATTGACCCGTTCACTGACCGGTCAGCTGCTCGGTCGACTCTACAGGACGGACTACCTGAATGCGTCGGCGGTGGCGATCGTCGGCAGTCCCACTTACGATGACCAGCTGATTGCCGGCATCCTCAGTTGGCGGCATGGCCGCGCGCTCGAGATCAAATTGCGCTGCGAACACGACGCCCGGGTGACGTCGGCCACAGCTTTCGGATACAAGGACAATCGCGCCATCTTGACCATCGGCTATCGCCCGGAGCCTCATGCGGCGGCGCCCGACCTCGGCCCGGCGATCGCGCCCACCGGGCCGGGCGCCTGATTCGCCTAGTGGGAAGGCGCCTGATTCGCCTAGTGGGACGACTTTCTGCGGCGGCCGCGCAATACCGTCAATCCGCCGGCCAACAGGGTGAGTCCGGTCATCGCCGACGCCGGATCGATTTCCGGGGCCTGGACGGGCTGACCCGAGTTCGGCGGGCAAATGTTCATCCACAGGACCTGCATGCAGCTGCCGGCCGGCGTTGTTCCCGCCGATGCAACGCCTGCCGCGCTGATCAATACCAACGTCAAACCGATTTTTCTGAGCACGTTTGCCTCCTCGTATTGAGATGAATATCGTGGAGGAGATGCTAGCCAGGCGGGGTCGGGCCGGCAAACGGGTTATCGCAAATCTCAGGGCTGATTAACGGTTTGCAGTAGGTTATGTCACGCTCGCGATGCATCGAAGATCGAACAGAAACCAGAGCCATTCCGGCTGCCGCATGATCGGACATAGTCTCACTTAGGTACCAGTTTAGATCCCTGGGTCGAAACCCACGTCGATCACGCCGGCATCGCGCAGAAACCCGAGCACGCGCGCTGCCGCCGCCTCCGGGGACATCAGGGTGGTATCGAGGCGCAGCTCCGGGTTTTCCGGCGTCTCGTACGGCGAATCGATACCGGTGAAGTTCTTCAATTCGCCGAGGCGGGCTTTCTTGTACAGTCCCTTGGCGTCGCGCGCTTCCGCCCAGCCCAACGGCGTGTCGACGAATATCTCGATGAACTCACCCTCCTGCAGCAGGGCGCGCGCCATGCGCCGCTCGGAGCGGAACGGCGAAATGAAGGAGACCATGACGATCAGTCCGGCGTCGACCATGAGGCGCGCCACCTCGGCCACGCGGCGGATGTTCTCGACCCGGTCCTCATCGGTGAATCCGAGATCCTTGTTGAGTCCGTGGCGCACGTTGTCGCCGTCCAGCAGGTAGGTGTGCCGACCCTCGGCGTGCAGCTGCTTCTCCACCAAATTGGCGATGGTCGACTTGCCGGCGCCCGACAACCCGGTAAACCACAGCACGCAGGGCTTTTGGTGGCTCAGGCGCGCACGCGCATTCTTGTTCACGTCCAACGCCTGCCAGTGCACGTTCTGCGAACGACGCAGCGCAAAATGCAGCAGCCCCGCGCCGACGGTGTTGTTGCTCATGCGATCGATCAATATGAATCCGCCGAGGGTCCGGTTGATCTCGTAGGGTTCGAAGGCGATGGCGCTGTTGAGTTCGAGTCCGCACACGCCGATGTCGTTGAGATCGAGCTTCTTCGCCGCCAGGTGCTCCATGGTGTGCACGTTGACCCGGTACTTGATGGGCGCCACCGTCGCAGTCACCGTCTTGGTGGCGAGCTTCAGCAGATAGGCTCTGCCCTGCAGCAATGGCTCGTCGTGCATCCAGATGATCGTGGCCTCGAACTGATTCGCAACGGCCGGCGGTGCATCGGCTGCGGCGAGCACGTCGCCGCGGCTCACATCGATCTCATCGGCGAGCGTCAACGTCACGGATTGACCCGCCACGGCGGCGGTCGACTCGCCCTCGCCGGTGAATACCTTCGCGACCCGGCTGGTGCGGCCACCGGGCAGCACTCGCAGCGCATCGCCCGGGCGCACCGTGCCGCTCGCGATCAGTCCGGCAAAGCCGCGGAATTCGGCGCTCGGCCGGTTGACCCATTGCACCGGCAGGCGAAACGCTGCGCCTTGCACGGCGTCGGGTACGTCGACGGATTCCAGATACTGCAGCAGGGCGGGACCGGAATACCACGGAGTGTTCGCGCTACGCGAGGTGATGTTGTCGCCGGCAACGGCGGACACCGGAATGCAGGTGATCGCGCCCTGCGAGAGGTGACGCGCGAACTCGCGGTACTCGCCGTCGATGCGGCGGAAAACCTCCTCCGAATAGTCCACCAGGTCCATCTTGTTGACCGCGAGCACCACGTGGCGGATGCCGAGCAGCGACGCCAGATAGCTGTGGCGCCTGGTTTGCGTGAGGACGCCCTTGCGCGCGTCGATCAAAATCACGGCGAGATCGGCGGTCGAAGCGCCGGTGACCATGTTGCGCGTGTACTGTTCGTGACCGGGGGTGTCGGCGACGATGAACTTTCGCCGCTCCGTATTGAAGAAACGATATGCCACGTCGATGGTGATGCCCTGCTCGCGTTCGGCGGCGAGACCGTCCACCAGCAGCGCAAAGTCGGGCTCCCCGCCCCGGGTGCCGGCCTTCCTGGAGTCCTCGCGCAAGGCCTCGAACTGATCGTCGAACACCATTTTCGATTCGTACAGCAATCTGCCGATCAGCGAGGATTTGCCGTCGTCCACCGAACCGCAGGTGATGAAGCGCAGCAGACCGCGCTGTGCCTCCGTCGGGCCCCGCTCCGCCGTCGG
>Ga0116229_10003759_pt1 | contig 24977 bp, 28 predicted proteins | sample S1TSphgellanicum_3_FD_87313 | JGI IMG/M metagenome (GOLD analysis project Ga0116229, IMG submission 87313) | Host-associated microbial communities from peat moss isolated from Minnesota, USA - S1T2_Fc - Sphagnum magellanicum MG | ecosystem: Host-associated > Plants > Peat moss > Unclassified... | reverse complement strand
GGTTGAAGCAAAATAAAACAAACAATCTAACTAATAGGCAGGGTAACAAATACACCAAAAAAGGTATACATACACACATAGCACCAGCAGACAAGAGTGCAAGAGAGACCCCCTGCCAAGATTTTGATATCAATATCAGTAACAAACTTAACATATATTCTCCACAAGGCCCGAAGACATACAAAAATGTATGTGTGCATTCATTGCGCAACATGGTAGTGTTTTGGCTGCTTTGGTGGCCTTTCAACAACACCTAGAAGCTCAGCAAAATGACGAGCAAACTGACTCTTTGGAAAATCTTGTTTCACATATTGATGTTTCAGCAAAATTGAATCAAGACACGTCAAAATCTGCACATGAACATTGATGTCGCCTACAAAAAAAAATGGCATGCCAAGCAACATACAAAGTCGGTCGGGCCATCTGAAACGTCACAAGAACGAAGTAATCGTTTATGTTGAAAACTGCGAATCGTACAACAAGTGGCAGCACGTGCACAACCTTTTTTTTGTAATGACGCATTACAATTATTTGGAGACGAAGACGCGTTAGCCCCGGGATGATGGGATTGTGGAGAAATGGACACAATATGTGGATTCTGTAATGCGAAAATGTGGATCAAAGAACGATTGGCAAAGTCGAACTACAACAACCCACACTTTTCTTTATGTTGCGAGAATGGCAAAGTTCTGTTACCGAGTCTTCCTGCAACACCGCAAGAGCTGGAAGTTCTTTTAACTAGCAAAGATAGCAGTGCCGTTAAATTTTGAGATCAAATTCGCATGTACAACTCGGTGTTGAAATTCACTTCACTTAGTGCCAAAGTTGATGAGTCAGTAACAAGAGGCACTAGACCATACTCCTTTCACATTCAAGGTGAGTTTTATCACAAAATTGGATCCTTATGTCCTACCGAAGGACAATGTCCACAGTTTGCACAACTGTACATTCATGATACGAAATGCGAACATCAAAACCGCCATGCGGTTATGCCATCGCTTGATCCAACGACGTTGGATCGGTTATTGACCATGATGTACAATATCAATCCCTATGTCGAAGTGTTCAAAATGGCAAGGGATATGATGGCAATAGAAGGTGCTCCCATGGATCTGAAATTGCGTTTCATTGCCTCTCGAACAAAGGATGCCCGCCGATATAATGTGCCAACGGCCAATGAAGTCGCTACATTAATGGTAGGAAATGTGTGTGTATTTGACAGTACATATTATAAAATTACAACTACAAACTACATTTCCAAAATCTCTCTATATACCACATTGCTAGGTTCTTTTTGGGGGAATTTATTTTCATTGTTTCAACCTGAAATTTATTTTTTCTACACATTCTAACATTTTTTGTGAAAAGGAATGGCCCTAATTGCCAAATTTAAAAAAAATAACTTAAATTCGCCAAATACATATAAAACATAAATATTCTTAAGTGTTTTATTCACTGTCATTAATATGGTCTACAGCCTAATTTGGCTAAATCCTCTTTGTGGGATAACTAATCACAAAAATTGAAAAAAAACAAACCCTGTATAATAGGGAATTTTTTTTTCAAATTCCTTAGGTAGGTGCAATGGCAAGGATCCCCAACTTTAATTTACATTAAATGGCGACTGTCCTAAGCGGACAATAGAGTTTTTTCTGCAATCCTGCCTAAATCTAAGCGAGCTACATGGACTCACTATTTAAATCTGGTTTAAGCATCCGCCGCATTTGTACTGCATTATTTTCTCCGCCCCGTCATAGTAAACAGACCATGATGGGACGAATGGATTAGATGGATGACGAGAGGATGATGATGTATTTAAATAGGGACATGGATGGAGGGCCATTCTTGGTGGGCAGAAAGCTACAGTGTCAGACTCAGTAAAGGGATGGTGTGCAGTTGGCAACCTCGGAGCTTCTAGGGTGTCGATTCGCATGGATGCCCGAATGGATGGATAGAGGGATGACGAGATCAATGACGGACATATTCAAGGGAAGCTTCATTTCATCCCGACGTCCTTTAAGGTGTGTTCACACTTCGTGTTAGGTACTCTAGTGTTGAGTCCCCTAACACCATGCTAGTCATTTAGGACTTAATCCTACTTACCATGAAAATTTTATGTTAAGCTAACATTGACTTAAACATTAAGCCATCACCCATTTAACATTGTGTGCCACCTAGGATGCCACCTAGATTTTCATTTAACACTTACTTAACATCAAGTGTGAATGCACCATTAGTGATGTACAAATTGGCAACATCTGGAGTGAAGTTAGTTTTGACAAAATGTAAGAAATGGGATGGCAATGAAGGCTTCTGACGTTACCTACATGTGTGTAAGGATTGGAGTAATGACAAAGTTGCCAAATGAAGAAGGGAAAATCCCTATCAAAAATATTTCCAGACACTGAAGAAGGATCATCAGATAACACACATGAAAATCATTTGCACAATAATTGAAGAAACCCACACTATTTATGGGCAAGCAAACTTTGGATATCTATTTTCATGTTCTCTCATCATCATCAGCAATTCACTACCAAATTTTGAAAGAGGCCAAAACAAAGTTTCGTAAAAAGTGCGGCTTGACTCCGACTGAACAGAGAAAAGAACAAAAAAAAGAAAGAGCTCAGGAAAGTCCAAAAGTCCTACCGTCCTCAATATCCACATCCAATAACTCTTGAGCAGCTTCTTTTAATTACAACTAATCTTGATACTCCAGAAACTCTTCAAGATCGGCAAGTTCTTCAAAGTCTTCCGCAAATTGGACTTGCTCACCATCAGAACCGACAAACTTCGAACTCATCCAAACTTTCCAGAAAGCAGGATTGGTGCATTACAAAATTGATTAAAAAAAAACAAAAAAACGCATTACATGTGGTCATGTGTAAATATTATTCATCATACATGGTGATTATTTATGCACCGTCCAGCAAGCAAGCAGCACATGTAGGATGATGATGTATCTAAATAGGGACATGGATGGAAGGCCATTCCTGGTTTATTTCCTTCCCATTTTTGGTGGGAAAAAAGTTGCAGTGTTAGACTCAATAGAGGGATGGTGTGCAGCCGGCAACCTCAGAGCTTCTAGGGTATTGATTCACATGGACGACCGAATGGATGGACAAAAGGATGATGGGATGGACGATCGAACGGATTTAGGGGAAATTTCATTTCTCATCCCGACGTCCTTTACATTATATGATACTCAGAACACCTGTGGAGCTGTTTTAAAAGATGATTTTAGCTATAACAAAAGGTGTTTTTGAATGTCAAGTGATTTCACTAGATTTTCAATGAATTCACTAGTTTAACTAAATGGAGACTAATTGAAAAATAATTAATTCATTGATCTAACGAATGGGGAATAATGAACTGCACCCACATTTTGTAATAATTAAAAATAAACACAAAGTGTTTTTGTAACTTAGTACCAATATAGATGCTAGTTTGGCCAAGGCATACTTATACCAGGTACAAATACTATGCTTGGTCCCATGGCCTTGCGATGAGTGACCACAGCAATATGGGAGGGTGTGCCCTGTGAATAGTGAAATAGGGGGTGTTCCAGTACCGTCTTTTCCTGACTTTATGAATAATCTAATATCACAAGTTTAGAGTGGGGTAATGCCATCCAAGTGAGGCATTCTCCCTGAAATAGGCCTGCCCTGGCTTTGGCCGGGTGGAGTGACCCAGCCCCCATGACTGCACCAGTTCCATTTGGGATGAACTCAAGTTCATCCCAATTATTGGATCTACTATAGGCATTGAGGTTGGGTCAATTCTTTTTTTTACCTTACTTACTCCAAGGCTACCCATAAAAAAAATCTATTCTACTACCCAAGCATTTCAAACCCCAACTACCTACCTCCGCCCCATTAAAAATCCTAAATTTCATCGTCACTCGACGATGTTGCAGAAGATAGTGCTATAGAAGCAATGTTGAAGTGTTGCTGCAAAAGACAATGTTGCACAGGCGTGTTGAAGCAATGCTGCAGAAGTGGTGTTGAAGTGATGTTACAGAAGACGTTGCTGAAGTGGTGTTGCAAAAAAAACTACTTCAAAAAATAATTAATGCATCTGTGGCAAGTAAGCGTACATCAACCTTTTTTTTATTTGCTTCTTTTTTATTCTTGTTTTTTTGCTTAGATGTAGTAGATGACGGTGAGTTTGCCTGGCTCATTGTCATCTTTTGCACTTGAGAAAAAAACTAAGAAATGATGACGAGCCTCTCAGCTCGCCGTCATTTACTACATTTGAAAAAAAAAAAACAAAAAGATGACGACAAGCCGGGGAGGCTCACCATCATCTGCTACACCTAATAAATAAATTTTAAAAAACAAAGAAATGACGACGAACCAGGGAGGCTCACCGTCATCTACTACACCTAAGAAAAAATGCAGAAGATGACGATGAGCTAGGAGGTTCCTGACTCATTGTCATCTCCTGGGTTTATTCTCAATTGTGAGCTCACTAACTGCATTGCTACCTGATGCATCTCCTAGGTTTTAATGATCTCATTGACTACATCACCATTTGATGCATCTTTTGGGTTTTTGTGATCTCATTAATTGCATCACCACCTAATGCATCTCTTGGGTTTTTATGATCTCATTAAAATCTCACTAATTGCATCACCACCTGATGCATCTCCTGGGATTTTGTGTTCTCACTAATTACATCACCACCTGATGCATCTTGTGGGATTTTGTGTTCTCACTAACTACATCACCACCTGATGCATCTCCTGGGATTTTGTGTTTCCACTAACCACATCACCACCTGATGCATCTCTTGGGATTTTGTGACCTCAGTAACTACATCACCACCTAATGCATCTCTTGGGTTTTTGTGATCTCGCTGAGTGCATCACCACCTAATGCATCTCTTAAGTTTTTGTGATCTCATTGGCTGCATCACCACCTGATGTACCTTCTTATATGTGGGGATGTCAAACTCCTTAACAAATGCAAAGGTAAGGAAGAAAGGGGCAGTGAGGTATATAACATTTGGATAGGCTCCTAGCCAAAAGGAACCACACCAGTGATGCTGGTTGGAATTCTTTGTGTGTGTTTATACAATTTGTAAATGGGCATAGTATAGATGACGGCGAGAATCCCTGGTTCATCGTCATTTCTTTGTTTTTTTTTCTCAAGTGTAGCAAATGACAACGAGCTTCCCTAGCTTGGCATCATCTATTTGTTTTTTTTAATCAAGTGTAGGAGATGATGGCGGGCCAAGAGGCTTGTCGTCATTTCTTAGTTAATTTCTCAGGTGTAGAAGATGACTTCATTGTCTCTTGGTTTTTTTTCCTCAAATGGAAAAGATGACAACCAGCTGGGAGGCTCCCGACTTGTTGTCATCTTTTAGGTTTTTTTTCAAGTGTGAGTTCATTAGTTGCATCACCACCTGATGCATTTTCAAAGATTTTGAAAATACTTAAACCAGTGATTTGTAAATGGGTGCATGCAATACATTAAACAATTCACTATTGTTTTTGTTTTCGAGGAGGCCTTGAACTTTATTAAAAAATATTGGTGTGTAGTGAGGCCATGTTGCCTCATGTGTTTTATTGTGATTACCGTTTCGTGGTGAAGCCACATTGCTTTGAATTCTTACCTTGCTTGCACAAGCTCACAATGTTTTGCTTGGACTACTCCTATCTTGTTTTTTGGATTGATTATTGTTTAAGGATTTGAATGTTTTTGTTGTAGGATGGCACATCCTCAAAAAAAACTTAAACGCCAAGGAAAGGTGACTACCGATAATCAATAAGTGAATGTTGTAGCAAATGAAGAGGAAATTCAAGTGGAACAAAGAATTATCATCTATACTCCTACTTTTAAAGGTAAACTTTAATCCCATTCCTATTCTTGAAAGTAAATTTGTTGTGATGGATGATACATTTCACATGATAGGGTTTAAAAGAGTGCAATGCAACACATTACAAATAAAAAATCCCAATCCAAACCGTAAACCCCATCTTCATTCTCTATTTGAAAATGGGGATGGGGTATTTTTTTGCCTAATTTTTCCCAAGCAATATCTTCATTGTTTGAAGGTTTTAATTGCTAACCTATTTGCAATGCCCTCTTTATATTTAGTGTTTATTTGCTAGTTTGTAATACCTTCATATTTTTAGAGTTCTCTTACTAGTTTATTTGTAATACCTTCATATTGTGTAAGGTTTTCTTGTTCATCTATTTGCAATACCTTCATATTTTGTAAGTTTTTATTATTAGTTCGTTTGCAATATTTTCATCATTTTTAAGGATTATTTTATTGTTTGATTTTGAATGTTGTTCTTGTAGGGGCTTCGATGGCTTCGCGTGAAAGTGGTCAAGTAGAAGTACCACCAAATCATGCAATGGAAGATGCAGATTGGGTGCACGAAGGGTCAAAGTGGAAGTGCAAGATCAATGGATGCACCAACACTTATGCGACTAAATGGCTGCTTTGTCAACATTTGGACAACAAACACGGGTTTCACATGGAACTAAGTAAATATGGCCGTCCTTCTACTCATGTTGGGGGACCAAGGCAACAAAATCACCATGTTATGAATGCTCGAATTTTGAGCAACCTGCATGCAAGGCAAAAACGGAATGAAAAGAAGGCTCTTAATATAGTGAAAAAGAAAGCAAGGTTAAAATGGGATGAACTCCAAGCCCAAGTGCAACAAATGGAACAAGTTAAACGAGAGATTTAAAAGGATGAACCTTTCACAAAATTCATGAAAAGAAGGACCATCAAACAAGCAAACCAAAATTGACTTAAATCCTTTAATGTATTGCAAAAATTATCCAATTATGAACAATCATTTCATGCCAAAAAAAGGGTAAAATTACACACCATCATTTTGGCTAAACCAAACTTGGCTATAACATTAACCATGATAAATGACAATAAACTTTAGTAATGCCCTACAAAATTTATTAAATAAATTTAGCAAACACCACAAATCCAAGGACAAATCCAACCACACTTGACCTCAAATTCCTACCACATTTAACCTAAAAATCCAACCACATATTACCTCAAAATCTATGGATTAATCACACTTCACATCACCACAAGATTGACCCAAAAAACAACCAAATTCGGCTTAAGAATATAACTTGAAGATATTAACAAAATTAACACAAAATTTAACATTTACTCTAATGTATGATTCCAACATATGACATGCAAAAAAAGAATCAAATGTCTTTTTGAACCATGCACATGATAACAAATATCTTTAAAGGATAACAATTCCAACACATGACACACAAAATTGACAAATGACTTTGACCATAACATATGACTCAAATAGTAATTTAAAACCAACATCCCAACCTTTATTGAACATTAACTAAAGACCATAAGGCCATTGTTACGTTTTGCTAAGATTTCATCATAAGAAAATTGTAATAGATTTGAAGTAAGAAAATAACCAATGTTACAATATTGAAAAGTTTTCAACTTCAACATAACAACATTATGGGTTTAGAGAAATAACTATTTGTATTTGTGGGGTACCCCTTAAATTCAAAGATATGATTTAAATAATTATTTATAAATTAAATCAATGTCTTTATCTACCTTATTTGTTGATAAATATGTTTATTTTTGGTAATTGATAAATACATAATCTTTTTTATAAATGAAGAAAGCATCTTTAATTTGACCCCTTACTTTTTTGTAAATATTTATGAAAATTTAACGTACAAAATTGACAAATGTGTTCATGGATGCCAAAAAAAAAACCTTTTACATGTAAATGTTATTGCTAGTTTAGCATATATGAAGGGAATCTTGACAATTTTTCCACTTTTACATCAACAATATCAAGTTTCAATTATTATAAAAAATCCTTCATTTTTCAAAAACTAACCTATGAAACACCCTCCTACCCCAAAAGAATAATTGGATTCAATATCAGCAATAAATATAATAAATACAATAAATTGGTACCCTAAGTTTGCCTAAAATTACTTTGAATACAAACATAAGAACTAAGATTGATGCATAATTTCACATTTACATGATTTCATGACAACCCTTGATTAAAATTACACAAATTAGAGGATGAAATTTGGAAAGAACGAAAGATGTTCACACATGAACATGATGGATAAGTAGACCTATGTATTAAAACCATGGTTTTTTAAAGAAATTTGTGACACAACCAGAATGACAATCATACAAAATATAATTTAGTTTAATTTAATTACGTATTAAACAATAACATATTTATAAAAACCCAATGGAACTTCTCATATAAATTTGGCGTTTTGGAATTTTTTGCCAACTAGCAAATTTTTTATGCACTCCCAAGTTCTTTGGTAGACTCAAATGTGAATTTGTAATGAAAACAACGGAAGAGCAAAAAGTTGGAACACTTTCTCTAGTTCGTAGCACTTTGGGGGTAGAGGGGCGTGCTGGAGCTTCGGGATAGGACTAAGAAGAATGACAAGCACTTAATCACTCACACAAACCTGCACAAAATCAAACAACAAGTTGGTTAGTGCATAATTGAAACACTTTTGGTGCTAGATTGAGCCACGGGCAAATTTGGACTCACAAGATTCACCATGGCCCGGACTTGGGGGAAACCACCACTTTCCCCCTTATAATATAATTTGTGCCTTTCCACAAGGCCCACATTCAAATGACATTTTGTCCCAGGACTCCTAGATGGGAGTCCCGAAATTCCCAAACTCGAGATTCTCGCGACTTTGGGGTCCCATAACTTTGTGTGCAGACCTCCAATTGAAATGAGGTCTAAAGCAAAGTTATAGCCCTCGTCGAGAGCTTTCCAATAGCATGTCGTACGCTCCTATACGTAAGGAAATCGGGTCGATTCCTGACTTTTAGTGGTTGGGAGTCAAATTGCCAATTTGACTCCTAGCTTTTCTTTTGGCCATAACTTGTGTTTTAGATGTTCAAATGGGTCATGTGAGCCCATTTTAGACATTTATCTTTCAATAGCTTTCTAGTGATATAAATAATTCTTCAATCCAAAGGGTTTTCACCCCTACATTTTGCCCTCTAAAAAATTGGGAGCCCATTGGGACTCTAATTCCCAAAATGGGAGTTCACTTGGGAGTGTGAAAGTTCACTCCCTCACACTCTTTTGCACTCTCGGAAGCATGAGATGTGACCCCGGGATTCCCTCTTGGCTCGCAACCTTGCAAGCTCTTCCCTTGGTTGTGAGCCCAAGGTTAAGGTTGTGACAATCTTGACCATTTTTCTCATGACAAATCCTTTGTATAGGTTGAAATCACATTTTTCAAGATGAAATTTGGTGATAGTTTACCAATACAAAAACTTGACTCTAACATGTATGCAAATATGTCAAATGTAATGTGTGTTTGTACATTACTTCTTTTGGTGGTAAATTTTTTTTATTTTTACATTTTATATTTTAAAAGTAATTTTTGTGCCCACAATTTACTTAATAAAAATATTAAATTTACCCCAAAAGTAATAAATAAATATTTATTTTGAATTCGCAGCATTTGCACATAATTGAAAATAATCTCCTCAAAAATATGGAGAACCATATGTGATTTATGTGTAAATATAAAAAGGATAAAAAATGAACATGTTTAATATAAAACATCCCAACAATTGCCATTAGGATGACAAACAAAATGAACATTGAAAGATGAGTTCTTATCTTTGCTTGTATTTGGGTACAATCAAGAAGTGTGGGCCTACCAACATTAGGACTTGGAATCAATGTGACAACAATGTGAAATTTGCATGGGAGCTTGAAAAAGAGTAAGTGACAAAGTTCTATAAAAAATTACACAATGCAAAAAACATTTGATGACTATCACTTGATGAGAAAACAAGAAATTTTTTAAAAAACAAGGATAGAATGAAACTTACAAACAACCATTTAGATGAAGACAACTTTTGACATTTTCCAAAAATGAAAAGATGATGAGACGACCCTTTGCAACAAAGAAGGACAAAGATGTTATGATGAGAAGTTTGCCATGCTTTACAAAATGAACATGAAGACAATGGGAATCATTCCAAAAAATAACATGAAGATGATGATGCTACATGTAAGATGACAAAACCTTATGAAAGCTCACTAGGAGAGTTGGGATGGAAACCAACATGTGCCCCCAAAAAATGGGAACCCTAACCCTAAGGAGAATTAAAACCATAAAAAACCAATTCACATGTCGGTGTAAGGTAGAATCCATGTGAAATTTTGAATTCAAAAGTCACTAGGTTCCAAGTTTGGGTCTCGAAAACAAGTTGGGGCAAGGGAATGTTATATATTCCTTTATCCAAAACCATCAGTTCTTGGTTCTAATGGTTATCATCTTGATAAAATTTGTCAATTTTAATTTTAAGGGTGTAAGGATGGGTTGGTCAATGAGGTTGATGGATTTTGCAAAAAAATAAAAATAAAAAATTGAAATATTTAAAAATATTAAGTTTAAAACATGAATTCATTAATTAATCGAACAACATGTGTTAAAGCCCCTTATATTACAATATTAATAAATAAATCAAAATGTAAGATCTCGAAATAAAATTAAAAAAAACATTTATTAAGGGGCACCTTATAAACTTTTGTTTATTAACAAAATAGCACTAGTTGGCACCAACATTTGCCCCTTTATCTTTTATAAAAGGAAATCCTAAGAAAACATTTTTTTAAATCGCTTAAATTTGGCCTTAAATTTTATGGAAGCACCAAAAACCACACAGACGAAACAAAAGGTTGTCCCCTTGTCCCCTAAATTTTTCCCTTATTATTTAATTGCTTCCTTGTTAGTTTATTATTTATGGATGGACATGATTAGTTTGTTAGTAATTAGACTCAGAAATGTTTAAACTTTTAACATGTATCATCATTTTACTTTTAGCTTGTAAAAAATAAGGGTCACCAATTTTTCTCTATTGTTGCAAAATTGGGAGCCACTCTTTATTTTTGAAAAAAAAAAAAAAAACCATTAATGCCTTTTCCTCAAGCACCATTAATTTTAGCCTAACACTCGTTTAAAACAACGAAAAAAATTGTTGAGTAATAAACATAGGTTTTTCATTTGGTCACACATTTGGAAAAAAATGTTTATCATGTGTTAATTACTACTAAAAATTTTCATGATGAAAGTGCTTATTATGCCTTTTAGTGCTTGCCACTTGAAAGGTGGACAAGATTTTAAAAACCCAAGTTCATAAGAAAACTACAAATAAACCCCTTTCATAATCACGTCCATTTTAGTCACATTCTTGTTCATGTCACACATTTGTTTTTGGTAACCCTCCATTTTAGCCAAAAAAAAAAAAAAAAAAACACCATTTTAAAAAATCATTATCACACTTGTTTTGTTAGTAGCACAAAATATTTGCAAAGCTTTTTTTGTAAATTATGACTATAATAGATGAAATTTAAGGCAAATATTAAAATATTGTAAATTATAATTTCCTTCGACAATCTTAGTGTTGCTTTGTGTTCAAGTTGTGCAAACTAACAACAATGAAATCCAGTTGAAAAGGAAAAAAAGATTAAAAAATAATAATAATAATAATGTAGACAAACAAAAAATATGCAATCTCGCCAAGAAAATAAAAAATCTTAATTAAAAAAATCTAGTTGACAAGTTCCATAAACTAATAATTAAAAAGCTCAAACTCAATGTAAATCATCACATTAAAACAAGCCAAAAATTGCAACTTTCTTTCAAGTTTAATAATGCATAGTAGAGCTTAGAATAATAACCCATGTAATTTTTTTGAATAATTGGTACCTTTATTCTAATATAAAAAAACTATTATATATTTTGCTTACAGTCATAATCTTGTAAGGGTTTATATGAAATGGCGACTATACACATTTAAACCACAATTCATTAGTGTCACCCAAAAAAAAAAAAAAATGGTCACCAAGGGCATGATTATAAAGGGGGTTTATTGTTATTTAATGTGATTATTTATTTATTTATTACATATTGTTATAAAAAATTAATAATTCCACATTCCATTTTGATTTTTGAATATTTAATTGACTTATGTGAAAATTCATGTCAAAGGTTCTAAGATAATACATTCATTCCTTCCTTCCCACAAACCCTAACATCTTTTCCATCCATGAGCAGTTTACATCCATGAACAAGTTCATTAATTTCTCACATCACTCCAAACCCTAAATTCACTCTCCAGAGAGAAAGAAAGAAAGAAAGGGAGAGCGAGAGAGAGAGAGAGAGCGAGAGAGAGCGACGGAGTTGGGGATGGCATGCGACATCCTTGCGCTTTTCTCTTCTATACACTTGTCTCTCATTCTCTGCGTCGTCTTGCTTCCCTTGTATACCTCCACATTGTCAAGTTTCTAGTTTTCTTTTGATATATATATATATATATATATATATTTCTGTTTTATGGTTCATTACCTATTCTTTTTGTCGTGACGACGTTGCAGCTGCTGCAGTTGGAGAGAAACGGGACGTCTAGTGTTTGTTCCCTTCTTCTTCAAGGTATGTATGGAGTGCCATTATTGTCTCTCCTTCCTTCCTTCCTTCCTTCCCCTTTGTTTGATCTGGTTTGAAAACGTTCTTGAGAGATGTTAGGAAGGAAGGGAAAGGAAGTACTCAAGAGTTATGTTATTATTTTTCTGTGATCGCTGTGTATGTTAAGGGAATAGCATTGGCGTTCAAAAGAATTGAGAGGCGAAAGTTGATTAGGGTTTGAGATTGGTTGTGTTTCTCTTTTTTTTTTTCATGCAGGGAACTCACTGGCTTATGGTGGATTGAATTAGGGTTTTTCACCCCTTTCTTTCAGGCTCTTTGCATACGTCAGGTAGCGCAGTTGCAAAAATATGTATGATTTGTATCTTGAGAGGTGTATCTGTAAATTGTGTGAGTTTTATTCCTCTACAGTGGCAATTTGCTATGAGAAAATAGCTAGTGCACTGAGACCTGTAACAATGTGAATAAATTCTTAGCGTTTTTCTAATGACAAGGTGCATGAAATTGAACTAAATTACATGTTGCTGAATATTATGTATCTATTGCATCAATTGGGAAATTGAACTGATATTTTAGGGTTTTCATGCTTTTGTGTAGACAGTATTTTGCACCATGAGATATTTGCAGTGCACAAGATTTTGCAGTGATTTATTGTTTGGTTTCTTGCTTCTTGCAGTGGGACCTTTGCCAACGCAATACATGCCAAAACAGGAGCATTTTGTTCATTCCTCAAGTTGCCTGTATGTAGAAGAATCTTGCTGTGAAGGAAGTTTGTATTTGAACACCTGATACAAACACACCAGAAAGGGCAATCAGACGCATAAGCTTGCCAAGATGGCGAGCCTTGCTGTTGGTCTGATTCTCGAGAAGGTTTGTCTTTGCACCTGCAGGACTTTGAGTTTGGTCTGATCATTTGGTTTTGGACACATTTTGGGTTCAGGTAAATGTATCATTGCAGTAGAGATGGCAGACTACAGATGTTGGGTACATGCCTTTGATGCTGGGAGGGAGAGAGAAAGAAGATGCAGGAAGAGACATAAGTCATTTTCTCCAATGTCAGATTGTTGTAAGATCAGTTTGGTATGTTTTTTCACTTTCTAAATTGCCTGTCACGCAGATTGCCTCCAAGGACAAGGACTTCAGATATATGGCCACTTCTGATCTTCTCAATGAACTCCAAAAGGATAATTTCAAGTTAGACAGTGATACAGAACGCAAGGTTTCACAGATTGTCCTTCAGCAGCTTGATGATGCATCTGGAGACATCTCAGGGCTGGCAGTGAAATGGTTTGGAATTCCCCTTTTGGTACACTAGTCTTTCTGTTCTCTAGTCATCAATGATTGTGTAAGGGAATGTGGTAAGGATGGAAGTCATTTTCGAGGTTTGGTAAAGGGTTGCTCTTAGAGGACTTATCTAATGTTTGGTCTTTTATACTACCCTGCATCTCACAGCAATCTTTATCATGCCAGCACTGTATTCAATGGGGTTCCTTTACCAGCTGGTGTAAAAGTTCAGTACCGAGCTTCTTGGGGACATGGCAAAGAACTGAGACATTGAGTGGATTTGTACTGGATGCAGCCTTGCACCACTGGTGAAGAAGGTGAGTGAGTGTAGAGTGGTGGAGATTGTGGATTCATTATGCCAGCGGCTGTTGACAGGCAGAGAGCAACAACGAGACATTGCTAGCATTGCTCTTAAGACAGTGGTTGCGGAGATCTCCAGTGGCAGTGTTGCTCAGTGTGTTGTTGTGTCACTCACTCCTAAGCTCATAAAGGGTATCACATCCTCGGTGGGTACTATACTTGTGATTGTGTTTGAGGTCTGGTAGGGACAAGGATCTGTCTTCCTTTGTGTGTATTAATGAAGAGTATTGTCTCACTTAGATCACTGAGTTGACTGTGAGGTTCTTCTGGACGGCAGGTCTCATGCAGAGGGTGTGATGGCTGGTTCAGGAAACAAGCACAGAGATCAAGAGCGAGTGTTTGGACATTTTGTGTGACATTCTCCACCGTTTTGGGGGTCTCATGACTGCAGATCATGAAAAACTGTTGAATGCCCTGCTGGTGCAACTGAATTTGCAGCGTGCTGGCCTTCGCAAGCGTGCTATTCAGTGTCTTGGTAATTGGCTCATTCATGTACATGCTGTGATTCCTTCAGCTAAGGAAATAGGCTGCTATCTACCATGTTATGAGTTACATAGTTAAGAACAACTTGTCATCAGGTGGTGCCTCTGTGCATAACAAGGTCAATTAATTGCAGATATATCCTAATCTCTTCAGTTACAGAGTGGAGAATGCTCAAAGCAATCTCATATGTTGGAGCTTATCACCTCATGTGGGCACTTACCTGATAAGTGGATATGAGAAAAGTGAATAAAGCCCTGATGATGAAAATGTTGGTTGCAGCGACCTTGGCATCCAGCATGTCAGATGATCTGCTTGCTAGGGCAACTATTACTGTTGTGCAAATCTTGAAGAACAAAGAAGTCAGGCCTGAGATGACCCGTACCAACATCCAAATGATAGGAGCATTTTGGTGAGAGTTGTTCCCAAATGCAAGTGGAGCAAGCATTGGGCATTTGCATGGTTATAAATCCACCCTGAGTTTCAAGAACTCAGAGAAGTAGATTGCAGTAGAATTTCTTGATTTTGCATGTGAGGATCAAACACCATTTGCAAAATGCACTGCATTACAGACAGGACCAGAAAAATTCAGCAGATTTGCTAGGAAGTCAAAATGAGGCAGCATTTTCTTTTCGTGGGTTTCTGGTGACAATTTATTCCATAGAATAATTTTGCAACTAAATTTACAACATCATGAAGTGTACTTGCAAATGTAGGACTCTAGTTCTGCACATATGATTTGGCTGCTTACTTTGGGGTGTATTATGCCTTCGGTGAGCCAGCCTTGGTGCAAGTGCAAGGAAGTCTTGGTGCTTATGGAGAGATTGGGATGCAACTCATCATTATGTATTTTGTGATTTGGCAGTCGAGCAGTTGGATACCGATTTGGTCCACACCTGAATGAAGTGGTTCCACTTTTGATCAGTTACTGTGAGAATGCATCTGAGAATGATGACGAACTTCAGGAGAATAGTTTGCAGGTATTTTTATGCTGTTACTCTGTGTGTGGGTGATGTCTGCTTTACTATTTTCTTCCTGATTAAAACTGAGCAATTGAAAAATCTTGTGCAGGTTGAGGTGGAAAGGGGTAGGGTGGGACTCTTGTACACTGTAACCTATGGAGTTTGCAGATTCAAAACATGGCCTGCTTGATGATTTTCTTATGCTGAGATTTAAGAAATAGTGGAATCTGTTGTGCAGGATTTGGAGTGTTTTGTGGTGCGGTGTCCTCGGGATGTTGCACCACACACCAACACAATCTTGGACCTTACATTAGAATATTTGAGTTATGATCCCAACTTCACTGATGACATGGTTGAGGACCAGGATGAGGACATTGACGGTGAAGAAGAGGAGGATGAGTAAGGATGCTCTGCATTTTTGTTTTCCTTATGTTGCTAATTCTCCATATGTTGTTGCAACAATTGGCAAATTGTTTTTGGTAGTGATTGCTGTAAGCTGAACAATTGGTGCAAAGGTTTTTGCATTTCCCTGGTTTCCTGCTCTTCTGAATTAGTAATGGATTAGGTTTGAACAATTTTAGTTGAGTCCTGGCTATTTGGTTTCTGGTTGCAAGATGAAGTGTTGACAGCATGAGTTTGTGGATGGGCAGAGAAAGTGCAGATGAGTACAGTGATGATGAGGATGTTAGCTGGAAAGTACGGAGAGCTGCTGCCAAGTGCTTGTCTGCTGTGATCTCATCACGTCCTGAGATGCTTGCTACACTTTATGTGAAAGTATGCACTGTATCTCCAACACCCAACTAAAATTTTGGCTGTTCTCTAAGAACCATTGGGACCTACCTGGAATGTGATAATTTCTGCTGAGATTGTTGAAAGCAGTGATCTTTATCCTTCTGTTAACTTTGTGAGCAATGAGAATGAGGGCCTGAGACTTGTGAGAGCTCCAGAGGGCTTGGACAAAGTACCTGATAGTGAAAATGAGCTTTGTTGTTGAGTTGCTTTGCCTTGCTATGGTGTTACAGGCAAGCCCAAGGTTGATTGAGCGATTCAAGGAAAGGGAGGAAAATGTTAAGGTATGTACCATTGAGCATTATCATTGTGTTTTGGTAGTGGCTGATGTTAAGAAAAAATTCCACCATTGTATGCATATTGCTTCTCAAACTGTCGGACTGTGGCCTGCAGATTGATGTTTTCAATGCGTTTATTGATTTGCTTCGACAAACTGGGAATGTAACAAAAGGCTCTGGAGACATCAGATCATCAAGGTAAAAAAGAAGTGTGGTCATCTTCTTTAGTTCCTTTCTGTGTTTCCTTGTATTTCATCTGGAGTGTAACTAGCATTTGCCTCTGGGACCTAATTCTTGTCCAATGGTACAAATGGAGCATTCCAGTGTTTAGCAATGTAGCATCTTGAGTATGTGGTTGTGAAGGAGAATGAATGCCTTCAATTTGTGCATCCTATCTGAAGTATTGTGAGGAAATGTTGGCAGCCTCCTATATGTCTTACAGCAGGAGGTACCCAAAGTGGTCAAGTCACTTAATAAGCAGCTTCGGGAGAAGTCAGTGAAGACTAAGGTGAGAATTACATTTGGCCACTACCTAGATGTCTTTTGTCATGTCTCACATGTCCACTAGCCTGCAATATTGTGTCCAACCTCCTTTGCACAAAGGTAAAGGTTCTTTGCATTCTCTTTTTGTTTTAAGTTGGTTTTGTAGTCTTAAATTATGTGTGTGTGTGCATGCGTGTGGTATTGGGACAGGTGGGGGCATTCTCAGTCTTGAAGGAGTTGGTGATTGTCCTTCCAGACTCATTATCAGATCATGTGGGATCTTTGGTGCCAGGCATAGAGAGGGCTTTGAATGTAAGTGCTGGTCATAGTATGGAGCTTTCAAGCTGGTTGACTTAGGAGACCATCTGGCAGTATGTGACATTGTATTCCCCTATCAATGTGCACAGCTTGAATGAGGATACTATTGAATTTACTGATTAGCTATGTTTTTTGAGTGCTAGCCAACATCATAATTGAGGCTTCCTGTTGCTTCTGGAAATGCAACAGAAGTGCAGATTTTGTATAATGGTTTGCCTGAAATTTTGGGCAGACTAATAGACTTGTCTACACCCACTGTTTGGAGCTAATAACCTCAATGGGTTGTTATGGTAGCTCATCATGCTATTCATGATGAAGGTGATGGTCTGACGCTTTGTGAGCGACTCTCATAAGGTTATGACTGCACTAAAATTGTCAATTGTGGAGAATTTTCTGCAATTTTGTACATGTATTGTATTTGCCTATCACAATTTTCTATGCAGGTTTACTTAAATCGTAAGTGTAGAGAAGTTCTTGATACTTATGAGAATATTTCTCTATCACAGGACAAGACATCAAATTCCAACCTGAAGATTGAGGCTTTGGTATTCACACGACTTGTAATGGCATCCCATTCATCAGCAGTGTTTCATCCACATATACGGGTATGTTCTCAGGAATATCTAATATTATTTTGACAATCCTTTTCTCATATTTCTCTCTTGGTTGTAATGCCTAGTAGCCCTTTTTCCCAGTTATTGAAGCAGGCAACCTTATGAGTTGAAGCATGTTACTTTGATTTCTTGCTATATGCATTTAAAGATGCAGTCAATGCAGGCATTGTCAGGGCCAGTTCTTGCTGCTGTTGAAGAGCGATACTACAAGGTTACTGCTGAGGCTCTGCGGGTTTGTGGGGAGCTTGTTAAGGCAATTCGGCCCAATTTTGACATGGTAAGAGATTACTTTTTGAAGTATGGACATGTCATGCATTGCTTCATGGTTGGTCATTTGTGCAATTGTTTCAGTCAACTGGATATACTTTAAAAATTGCTGACAACTCCATGTTTTGAAAGGCACATTGTTGGCCAAAATAGCTATTGAATGGCATTTGGAGGGACTACTGGCTTCTTCTCAAGCCCTAAATTGGTGCTGGAGCATAATGTGGCCTGAGTCTTGCATGTGAGTTTTTCAGGGTCAAATGAAACTTTTTTCTAGTGAGAATCCTAAATCTTTCTGTGCATTGCATTGCAGCCTCCTGTCTTCAACTTCATCCCCTTTGTTCAACCAATCTATAATGCCATATTCAAGCGGTTGACAGCTCAAGACCAGGATCAGGTTTGTTCTCCTTTTCTGATTTCTATGTACAAGAATGATGTACATGAGTGACTCTAGATGCAGGAGACATATGTCTACATAAGTGTGGAAGCCCTATTGCTGCATTTGAGGGCTGTGGTCCTTTTGGTTCAGATCCTGTGAGTCTTGTGGAGGGCTAAAAGTGTGGTGGGGCAGTTCAGGAAGTGAAGGAATGTGCAATATCTTGCATGGGTCTGGTGATATCCATCCTTGGAGATCAGTTAAAGAAGGAGCTGGGCATGTGTTTGCCACTGCTCATGGAGCGATTGCGCAATGAAATTACTCGCCTTACTGCTGTAAAGGTATGGAATTTTATGTCTTTTCTCTTTTGTCATTGGTTCAGTGATTGTGTTTCATCTGTCACGCAAGTGGTGATCTTGCATTTACCGAATAACACTAGCCCCCCCCCCCCATCTTACCGCGGCTGCTGGCACGGAGTTAGCTGGGGCTTCTTATTCGAGGCTTATGTAAGGACAAGACTGAATTTGGTATCACATTATTGCACATCCAGAGCTCTAATAATGGTCAGTGGGAACTGTTCCGTGGCAGGCTTTTGCAACCATTGCTGAGTCTCCCCTAAAGATAGACTTGTCATCTGTTCTGGAACAAGTTGTCACAGAGCTCACAACTTTCTTACGCAAGGTATGGTTCTTTGCACCAGTTAGTATATAAAATTGTTTCCCAGGATCGGATTATGTCTTCATATGGTACTCATTGATGGCAACAGTGAGACAGTTTTCTAAATATTTTGCAGGTAGGTTGGGACATGTCTGTTGTTGTGGAGATTGATTTTGTGCAGAATATTGTGAATGATAGAACAACCGAGCACTGCGGCAAGCTTCTCTGGGTACTCTAAATGCCCTGCTCAAGGCATACAGCAACAAAATCAGCCCATCCAGTTATGAATCAATTGTCACTGAGCTTTCTTCTCTGATAAGGTACCTTGGTTCAAATGAAACATATTTATTCACTATGTCATTTCTGGAAGGATTGTTCCAATCAATTTGTGGCAGACATGAGACAAAACTGTAGGCTGGCATTGTAAAGTGTCCCTACATGCATTTGGGTGGCCAGTGATGCAGACTTGCACATGACAGCACTGGCATTGGAGCTTTGTTGCACAATGATGGTGGACAAGCAGCATCATGCTAATGCTGGCATGTTGATACGGGAACGTGTCCTTCCACAAGCACTTGTACTTGTCAAGAGCTCTTTGTTACAGGGTCAAGCATTGCAGGTAACCTAGCAACCCAGTATGCTTGGATGCTCTTATTTCCAATATCCATTTGTGGTTCTCATGTTGCTGCTGCTTATCCATGCAAATTCATGTCAAGGCTGAAAAGGGAATGTTGTGTGATTGACAGATGTTGCAAGGGTTCTTTGCAGCACTAGTACAGTCAGCAAATACCAGCTTTAAAACATTGCTGGAATCCCTCCTCTCAACAGCTAGAAGCACAGTAGCACCTGGTGGACCTGTAAGCAAGCAGGCCTTCTATTCTATTGCACAGTGTGCAGCTGTGTTGTGCCTGGCTGCTGGAGATGCTGAGTGCTCCTCAACTGTGGCCATGTTGGTTACCACCCTGAGAACCAGTAATGGTACTGATGCGGTAAATTCCTCATCTGGAATGGCTGTAAACCTGGAAATATGTTGTAATCAAGTTTTTCCTGATCCCTGTGGTCTTTCTCGACATTGTTGTCATGATCTTGCTCTTGTCAGACCCTTATCAGTTGTAGAGCAGCAATATCAATTGAGGGAAGTGTTAGGAGATGTGATGGGTGAAATGTGGGATTATTGCCTGACTAATCCCTCACATTTTACAGACACAGCTGCTATCATTGTTGTGTTTGGGTGAGATTGGGAGGAGAAGAGACTTAAGTGCTCATCCCAACATAGAAGTAGTGGTGATCGGGTCCTTCCAATCTCCATCTGAAGAAATCAAAGCGGCAGCATCCTATGCTCTGGGGAACATTGCTGTAGGAAACTTGGCACAATACCTTCCTTTCATCCTTAATGAAATCGATCGCCAGGCCAAGCTTCAGTATTTGCTCCTGCACTCTTTGAAAGAGGTGAAACCCCCTGTTGGTTCCTTGAGTAATTGTATCAGGCCTAGAGAATTTATATGTGCTTCTGGCCATTTTAACTCTGTCAGAAACCATGTTTGGACATTGGTGCTCATCTTTCCCTATGTCATTGGAATCCCAGGTGATTGCTCGTCAATCCTTGAATGGAGAGGGTAAAGTTGATTTAAGAGATGTGGATGTGCAAAAGATTTTGAGTCTTCTATTCACACATTGTGAGAGTGAGGAGGAAGGTGTTCGGAATGTGGTCGCTGAGTGTCTGGGAAAGTTGGCATTTATTGAACCTGAGAAGTTGGTACCTGCCCTGAAGGTAAAACAATATCCTGTTAATTTTATCTCTTTACACTAGCACCTTGCATTTATGCTTCATAACTATGGATTGAATTTATAAGCTGAAAGTAATGGCTAATCCACCCTTACATGCATTTTTGCAGGAACGCACAGCTAGTCCATCTGCCTTCACCAGGGCAACTGTGGTGATTGCAATAAAGTATACAATTGTGGAGCGGCCGCAACCAATTGATGCATACATAAAGCCATGTATTGCATCATTTCTGTTGCTCATTAAAGATGAAGATAGGGTAAGCAGTCTTGTGCCTCTGCTAGACATATGCAACTGAAGGGCAGTTCTTGTTTGCCGAATAAAAGCTATTGTTTGCGGGTCATTATACAAGCTGCCTGTTACTTGCATGTATCTTACACACATGCTTTGCAAGCTCTATTGACAGGTCATATGAACTCAGAGCTTGGCATTTTGAATGAAAAACAATGGTATCTTTATTCATTCTGAAGATCCATGTTTATCTGAGCAATAGAGTTGAGACTTGAAATTGTGATTGGACTGGTGCAGCATGTGAGGAGGGCAGCTGTGTCAGCTTTGAGCACAGCTGCACACAACAAGCCTGGGCTTGTGAAGGACTTGCTTCCTACTTTGCTCCCTCTATTATATGACCAGACAGTTGTGAAGGTACAGTGGCTCTACATTCCAACAAGTCTGAGCTTTGTTCATTGTATGTACAGCATACAGATGAGATTCGCAGTGGTTCTACAGGTCTTTGCATGCTCCTCACATTAAATGAGCTTCCTCATAAGTTATGTATTGAAATTGGCCACACTTTACAACCGATCAATGTCTTAAATCCGTTTATTAAGTGTCCTATGTGCAAATCCCACTGTATCTCACTTTTTCTGTAGACATCTCACTAGTTCAGTCTTTGCTTTTTCCTCTCACATGCATAAGATAGGTCTCTTATATTCCAAACCTCTGTTCCTTCAATTCTCCACCCCTAGTAGCTTGGACAGATATAAAATTTTTAGGTTGAAAATTTCTCTGATTGTACAGATGTTGCAAAGGGATTGGGCCTTTTGGAATCCCAGAAAACTTTGAGTAGTAATTGTGCTTGTTTCAATTTCCAAAGTTTCATCAAGCATCACTTTGGTCATGTACTTTCAGCCAACCTAGACAGTTCTCTTATGTGGCATGATTTATCTTTTTGCTTACAGGTATGATGAAAAGGTGTTTTTGAATGGTTGGTCTCTTCAAGAAGCTATTGATAGAGGTCTTCATGAGTTTGTTGCCAAGCAATGAGAGATGCTAGGGGTGTGCACAGAATCCTGAGTGAATGGAAATATGAAGTCCTGGGCTTTGTGAAGTTGAAGATCAATCCTCCTTAGCCTCAGTTGCACAACCTCTTCAGTTCCTTTCTCTTGTGTTGATTCCAAACACTGCAATAGATTCCAGTGTTCTTTTGTTATTAACTACATGAACAAATGTGGTAATAGTTTTTTGTTTGTCTGCAAGAAGCTTTATGTTACTTTGTTCTGCAATGAGATTCAACTCTCTTGAATTCACTTATGCAAAGACTAGTTTCTGAGAATTGGAAGTCTTCATAGTTCTTTCTATGCTTCTAATAAGTTTGAAGCAAAGTTTAGTGCTTGTCATTCTTTCCTTTATGCAGCTTAGAAGTTCCATACAAACCCTATGAACCCTAGATTTATAAATGCAGCCACATCTACTTCTCTCTCAGAAATTTCTTTGCTCCCATTCTAGGTTTCCTGGCTTAGGCATTGACATTTTTCACGAGTGTTCTCATGCAGAATATGCTGGTATTAACATGGTTTGTGTGCATCGGCATTCCAGATTGAGCCAAATTTGGAGTTATAAACAGTCAGTTTTACAGGTTCTTAAGGCTTCTGAACAATAGCATCTGAAAGGGTTGTCTGCTGGATGGTGCAGAAAGAGCTAATAAGGACAGTTGACTTAGGACCATTTAAGCACATTGTGGATGATGGATTGGAACTGAGAAAAGGGGCCTTTGAGTGCATGGACACACTTCTGGATGGTTGCCTAGACCAGATTGACCCCTCCTACTTCATCACTCCATTTCTTCTGTCTGGTCTATCAGGTATGTTCCTCAACAAATCAGTGTTTTGGAGAGCATTTTGCGTGTTGGGGCTGTTTGCATGCCTTGTGTTTTAGTCTCATGCTAAATTTTTCTGTGGCATGCAGATCACTATGATGTGAAAATGCCATGTCACCTCATCTTATCCAAGCTGGCAAACAAGTGTGGTGCAGCAGTTTTAGCCGGTATGCCATTACCACCAATCATCTCTTGATTGCATTTTTAGGCATTAAAGGGATATGATTTACTAATTTTTTAAAAAATGTATCTCTACTTTTGCAGTTATGGATCGTTTGGTGGACCCTCTGGAGAAAACTGTGACAAACAAGACAAAGCCAGATGCTGTGAAGCAAGAGGTAGATCGCAATGAAGACATGATTCGAAGTGCTCTCCGTGCAATTGACTCTCTGAACCGGATCAAGTATGTGTTCTTGACATTTTAGATTTTTTTCTTACTGCCTACAAGATTTTCTTGCCAGCAGTTGTTTAGTAGTTTACCTATGATTTGATGATACTGACACAACTGTCACATTGTTTCACAGTGGTGAGCCCTCTGTGCGATTTAAGGCATTCATGAACCATGTAGTGAAGTCAGGGTCACTTGCTGAGAAGTACAGTGCTGTGCGCCATGAGAGTGATACAGTAGGTGGTGGGGATATCATGGACTTAAACTGATTGTAGATCAGTCTGGCACCATGAGGATATTATTATGTGGCTCGGTCTGGAAATGGTGGTTCTCAAATTGACAGTGCAATAATCACAGAGTAATGGGGCGGTCAAGTTCACATAGAGAAAGTGGCATGTGCTTGTTGGTTAGATCGTCTACAACTTCAGGACTGTAGGATTATTCCATGTGGGCATTACAAGCCCTATCAACGGCCCAAAACCACAGCAATTCATAGGTGGTTAGATGCATGACAGATGCTCTAGTATTTTTATTGTAGGTGTTGACAGGCAGTATTATCTCACACTTCACTAGTGTACAAAAGTGCAAAAACATGCTGTGGTTGCAGAATAAGCTGTCACCCCATTTCTGCATGGAGTTGATTGTACAGTGTGTTTTGTACCTGTGCCATTCATGCTACAGCAGCATGGTCAATGCTCTGTGGTCAGTGTTCATAGATGTTCACATAATATGGCTCCTGTTTCGTTTGTGTGTTGGTGGAGTATGGAATACTCTTGCAGAGTGTCCCGAAGCAGGCATGTCAATGCAGTGTCTGGCTGAATCTTTCTCAACTTCCAATTAGCAGATACAGCATGACACATGACAAATTTGGGTTGAATTGCTGCTAGGGTTAGTCAGCTGATCCATCCATTTCAAGAATTGCTTGTTGCATGGAGCTCTTGTGTGCTTTTTGTTGGGTTTGTGTTTATTTTGGTGCAGATATTGATATTTCAGCAAAGGGACTGAGGTCCTTCACCCTGATTGGCAGGAAATCAATTAAGATTTCCAGCTTAGGCTCCATTGCAAATGTACACATACTTTGCAATGAAGCCCAAGAAGAAGAAATTGTTCTTTCGAATACATGAGCTATGATAAATATGCTTTAAGTATGACTGATATGCTTTCCTTATTAAATAAAGAAGTTTGACACAGTGGTTGATCCCGTGTTTTTTTTTTTTTTTTTTTTTTTTCTATTTTTTTATTTTTTTCATGTTAAATAATTACGTGAATGGGGATGCCTATAGCCTACATGGATGCAAAGTCTCTTCCCAAAGGAAAGAAGACAATCATTTTGTACATCGGTCCAAGTTTAAGTTCTAACCTAGAACCCG
>Ga0116229_10003758_pt1 | contig 24980 bp, 20 predicted proteins | sample S1TSphgellanicum_3_FD_87313 | JGI IMG/M metagenome (GOLD analysis project Ga0116229, IMG submission 87313) | Host-associated microbial communities from peat moss isolated from Minnesota, USA - S1T2_Fc - Sphagnum magellanicum MG | ecosystem: Host-associated > Plants > Peat moss > Unclassified... | reverse complement strand
TGTAATAAAAAAAATTTTATTAACATACACAAATAATAAAAAATTTTAAAAATAAAATTTAAAATAAAAAAAAATCAAAAAAAAAAAAAAAAAACATAAATTGGAGCTATCATGAATACATAGAAGGATCATTTTTATTAAATAGAAGATTCATGCAAATGTCTTTCCATATATTTAGGATAGGAAAATTTGGAGCGTCAAACATGTTGTTATCCCAATAGATTGTTACTCACCATTGATTTTTTCACAAGACAACACACAAAATTATTTTATTTCATTTATTCATATTATGTATGCAAGCTTGTAACAATGATCAAATGAGAATTTGCATGTATAATGTCTTTTTAAACATTCATAAATCTTTATTTGATTTTGTTGAAAATTGATTTAATGTGACAACATAATGCGAAATTCATGCGGATTTCAAAAATAATATCATTTGCAAGTATGCATCTTTAACTATTATTTTATCACATTTTTTTTATATTATCTAATTTTCAAATTGTTTTATCTTTTGCTTCATTTTGTTTAAATAATTTTACAAATAGGTAGGTTTTAAATGTTCATTTTTTTCCTTCATTTTTTGAAAGATAAATACCCATGTCACTTAAAGCATGATTTAAAAAATACAAATGGGTTGATATCATAATGATAATAATGATGTGATGTATAAAACTCAATAAATTTATCAAACACATATCAAAAAAAATAAAGCCAAATTCTTGTGGATTTTCAAAAATTGAACATGAAATATTTTGCGATTGTTTTGGACATGAGAAACAAATTCTTGGAATCTTCAATATTCATGTGTTGAACATGCTAAGATAGTTGATGAAATTTATAAATTGAGTTTGTGTTGTTAAAAGTAGATCCAAACCTTTAAAACCTGACATCACATTCGATTTTATTTTTCAAGTATTTTTACAAATCTAAATTCTAAGAAGTGAAATCTTCTTCAAATGTTAATTACAAAAGAACAAAAGCCATGGTGAACTTAGAGATACAATTGATAATATATATTTTTTAGAAAAGGAACCACACCTAATTTATAATATTATAATGCACTTATACAATATCAAATTTTTTGATTTAAAAAAAAACAATTGATTCCATTTTATTTGAGTTTGTTGTAATGAAGGTGGTTTATTTAAACACCTACCAACTTACAAAATCTCCAAAGTAGCTTACAACATCTCCAAAGTTTAATCAAGAGTGGGTTAGTTACTCCACAACTAAAAGATTCAAAGAAGCTAAATGACTACAATAATACCTTGGTAGCTTCAAGAGTAATTATATTTAAAATAAAAATGCTGAACTTTTTCTTTTTTTAATAGCTTTTTCAAAGAATTTTTTTTTTTTGAAGGAAATTAGAGAATCTTTTGAATATTTTTAATTTTGACATGGAACCTTCAAAATTATTTTATTAATTGACAAAAGTTGCCCTTATATACATACCATTGTATTTCATGAACTTTTTTGCAAGCTTTTTTATCATATGTTTAACATCCATTTTTTTCTACATGTAAAATAGTGAAAGGAACTTTCTTATAACTGGGCCAAGGCTGAATTTTTTTCTTGTATATGGCAAGTATATACTTGGTATTGATATTAAAATAGCCTTGATATATTAAATTGGTGCCTTTTCCTTTGATAGGCTACCCCTTGATGTCCTCAATTGCTCTATTATTATTTGTCTTTGGTCTAAGCAATGTAGGTGGTATTCCAAAAGCATGGTGCTTAGATAAGTGTCATAGTGGGGATGGCACCATTAGTTGGTATCTCTTCCCACCATTGTATCTTTGAACCTCTCTCATTAGTAAAAGAGGTTGTGAGTAGCATTGTGTAGGTATATTGTTTTGTGCATATATTGTATATATGCTTGAATAAGGGTTTATAAAAAAATCCAATTTATTTACCTATCAAGTAATAACATATTAACACTCAAAAGTTTCCATTGGGTTTGGGTTTAGATTGTATTTTCATGTGAAATGGTGGTCGTGTTATAGACATGGAGATTCTATTTTGCGAACATGTATACAAACATAATGAGTGTTGCTAGTAAAGTTGCATCACCAAAATTGTTGCAAGTAAGTTCAATGGTATCAACAAACAATCAAGGCCATCATTCTAATTCTAATTATTTGAATTAAAGCTCAATGTTTGAGTTCAAATCAATTCTATCTTCCTTTCCAATAGCTCCTTAAGGAATTGCCAAAGGACCTCACTTGTATACAAGTTTTTTGAATTTGGCTAAAAGCATGTTCTCGTTGAAAGATTTTGCACAATATGATTTTGTAGCTTTATCCCTTTTTTTGAGGGGGGAAATTGAACATAGAATTATGAGAGAGGTATAGAAATGAGGATTACAATTTGTGTATATAGGTACATTACCTCTTTATATTTATGTTCTTGAGAGAATTTGACTTACAAAAATTCAAGAAACTAAAAATATGTTTTGGATTGATTAAAGTGTTGGTAAATTTGTACATGACATTAAAAATACTTAAGGTTCATGACATAAGACATTTAAAACTTCCATGGATATGTGAAATGATAAGGTTCTTTATATTAAAGAACCTTTGTATATAACCATTGAATTTTTGGTTTTCAAATAATTAAAATTGGAAAAAAATCCTTCAAGTTTAAAATTTGAAACAATTGAAATGAAAGTTTTTTTGTTTTCAAAAAACCATAGTTGGAGGTTAATTTTTTAAATCAAATAATTACACAACATTGGTTTCAACCATCCCACATGGCAAGAAGTTTATGGGAACTACCTAGGTTGACTAAACTAATGTTAGTTTACCATTAGCAAATCTAAGGGCATCTCCACTAATCACCTTGCAAATTCATAGTGCAATGTTAGTTATCCAAACCCCTTTGTCAAACATTGCCACAAAATGTGTTGTTTGAGGAAAATGCTTATCAATAGTCACACAACAACAAGCCTTATAGCCACATGAATTGCAATTGCTAAATATTTATTGTGCACTCCAAGATCATCATTTGCATGAAGCTCCATGAACTTTTCTTTGTGTTTATTGTGCATAAGGAACAAGAACATGGCTAACAAATGGAGAAAGAAAGGTTGATCACTCAACTTGAAAAGAGCCTTGATGATGATGATGATGATGAGGAAAAATTATTTTTATAGGGAGTTTTTTAGCTTGCTTAAACTTTGGAAGATGAAAGGCACAAGCATGGCAACAACAAGGTGGGGTCATAGAGAATCTACCAAGAGAACGGGAGCTTGGGCATGAATGCATGCTTTTGGACTATTTTACTTCTCCACTAGTGTACAACGAGGAACTTTTGAGATCATAATATAGATGAGTTGTAATCTTTTTATGAGAATATTGCAAGTTATTTACGACTATGACTTTTATTTCCTTACAAAGACAAGATTGCACAAGAAGCTTGGGTTGTCTTCAATCCAAAAATGCACATCTAAACTTCACATGCTTGAGAATGGAACATGGGCTAATGCAATAGATGAATATCATTGGATTGCTAAGAATGCAACAATGGAATGCATGAAATGGTTTATGCATGTTGTAGTTGTAATTTTTCAGCCAAGGTACCTTTGAGAACCCATAAAAACATGCATAGAGAATTAGCTCAAGATCAATGTAGTGAAAGACTTTCCATGCATGCTTGGTAGCTTTGATTATATGCACTATAGGTGGAAAAACTACTTAGTTAGATGGTGAGGGCAATTTCAAAACAAAGATAGAGAGAGGTCGAAAATTTTGGAAGCAGTTATGGATTAATATCTTTGGATACAACATGCATTTTTTGGGCTTTCAGTTGGAAACAATGACATTATAGTGCTAGACCGATCACCCATGGTTGCAAACATGCTAAATGGGTGAGGTTTGAAATGAATGGCACACTTGAAAAAAAGGTTTGACCTTACAAGCATACATGAAAGGCACACAAGAATTAGAGAAATTTGCAAGAGTAAGTTTGGTGGAACATTTTGTGAACCTAAGAAGGCCTGAACGTTAAGTGAAATAAAATCATACATTGCTTTGATTCTGGTGTGTTTGTGGTTTCCTTTTGAAACATTGTTGTGTTTGTGTGCATTTCAATTTTTTTTTCCATGGCTTTTGATTTTTTGTGAGCTTCAATGATGACTAGAAGAAGAGGGTGCTTGTGATTTTTTGGGTGAAATCCTCTTGTAAAAAAGGAATTTTCATCACCACTGGGGTCATGTTTTCACAACAACAGCCCTCAGCAAATAGCTTTTCCCATTGCAGGGGCTTTAGGGACATGCTGGTGGAGATGCTCTAATAACAATTGTGTCATACTACACCCCATACACCACTAAAGCACCTCCTAATTTATTTTTTCCTCATAGGTAAATACCCTTGCAGCATGGCATTGCCCGGTGTGATGATCATAGCATCCCATGGGTACAGTACAAAACTACAAAACACAGTTTCCCACCATACCAGTGAAACAACCTGCCATATGGGCCCACCTTGCGCAGGGGCGTTTCACAAAAACCACCTATATCATCATGCAAACAAGGAAGTTATACCTACTTTGTATAATACCATGACCTTGAAAAACACACACCAACATGACCATTGTGTGTTTGTAGCCAGCCCATCTTGTGTAATGTGCAATAGTTTGCTCAGTCCACATTCTAATGTCACACAAACTGTTAGTTTTCCATGACTACAAATACACTCTTTTGTTGGTTTGCAAGGATTTTATAACACTACTAGATTCCTTGCAATAGTAATTCAATATAACTCTATGGTTCATGCCTCCTTCACTGTTGAGGATGCATAGAAATAATGGAGGCTGTTCTCCATTTCTCTGTTTTGAGACAAGCTTCATCTTTTCCACCTCTTCATATCAAAAGAAATTCCTCCCAAAAGGAGAGACTAAAACACAAGCAGTGGTCAAACATGTTTTTCTGTCCATTACCAGAGAAATTTGCCAAAGAACTCTGGGAAATAACATTTTAAAAAATGTGAATGCAAGACTGATCCTCACCAAAATGTTCAAATATGAACATCATTTTCAGAGGTCCCATCTTCCAATCACACAAGACCATCTTCTGGCAATACATTCCAGTTTCAGTTCTAGAGATTACTAAGAGCTCAAAAGATTTCAGCTCAAAGGAACTATCTCCCAACATGCTTTTTTAGAAAGCCTGCAGACAGAACTCCCTCCAAATTGTTTCACTTGAAATTTTCTTTCCCGTCAATATAACATGTCCGTGCAGTTAGTTGAAGTTCATGTGATGACACAGCTCAATCTAGATATGTATTCATGTATGAGCCCCATTGTTTGTAGTTTTTACCTGTAGTTTGTACTCACTGCCTATCTGTATTGCTGATCCCAATAATAGCCAATGGAACAGCATTGCAACCACAGAGAAGAATAGGAGACTTGGAAATTATAGTTGACCAGACAGTGCATCGAAACTGTGTTTAGCATAATGTTTGTTACAATTCAGTACGATCGAAAGCTGTTAAGACAGCCAATCAGTATCTACAGAGAGTAAACAGTATGGGTAGAGGAGCCCCACCCACAAACAGTTCCCAAATTTGACTTACCTGGAGAATAGACACCTTAAAAGCGAGGATTGTTTGGTATCCGAGTCATGCCTGAAGCTAAGAAACTGTGTTTACGGCGGTAATATAGCAACGGGGAACACAGTGCAAGTGATCCAATCACAAGTCCCTGCCAAAACAGATAGAAGATGAGCAACATTATTGGTAAAGGTACAAATGCAAAAACAGAGGAAACTCCTATAGGCAACCAAAACCTTGTGCCACAGAACCCCCAGTGAACCACAAACATCTTTCATTCACTGCCATGTGGTAAATCCACAACTTAGCAGTAAATAACCAGCCACAACACATCACAATTGTCTGCAGCAAGAAAATGTACAGGGCCCATTCCAAAGTTGGTTCCCATGTCCAATAACATGAGCATAAGAAAAGATGTAATAATAGAACAACTTGACTTTACCAGTCTCTTATTCTGTTCAGCAGTTCCATCATCAGCAATTCCTTTTCACATGTTGTGACCTCTATTGATTGTCATACTTGACACAACTAGGTCTACATCAAATATGCCAATTAAGCTGGAATAGGTGTTACTACAATGCATAGCCCGATGTCAAACAAATCCCATATGCAGCATAGAATTGCTCAGCAGAATGTAGGATTGAATTGAAATAAACACCCAGCAGAGGAACAGCCTACCTCAAATTGCCACACAGAGAGCTTGTCTTCTTGTTCTTGAGGCGAGCAAAATTTATATGTGTGGTAAACCTTCAACCCGCCTTCAATTTTAAAGTTTTGAGAGTCCAACAGTTTTTGAGCTGCTGTAGAATCCGTTGCCTGCAACTTTCGCCTCTGGTGCAATCCTTCTACACCATCTTTCTCAACATCATTTGATTCTGTATTTTGGCTTGCCTCATTGTCAGGTCTCTCTGAGTCTTCTCTCCCTGCTATATACAAAATGAGAGAAAACAGCCGATCAATTTCCCACCTGAGTAGATTTCTTGACCAAATTGATTGAGGGCATATAATTGCCACATAAAACCCTAGAAGGTAGGTTTTCCAATAACATACCGCTTGGGAGCTGTGAATCTCTTTTGGTTTGCCCCGAGTTACGATCAGTCTTCATCTCCATGCATTTGAAAGGCTGGTGGAAGCCTGTTTGTTTGCAGTGATACTCGTCAGTTTGCTGCCATTTCAACAAGAACAGAAAAAAAAGACTTCATTAGATCAAATACACTCTGGGGTAACTATATATTCACTGTTTGCCACACAAGTACCAAAGCTTGCCAGAAAGAGAAAGTCACCTTCTCAGAATAAGAGCAAGGAATACAAGGACCAGAAGCATCACAGGAGAATGTCGTATTCCCTTTGCTATCTTCCGCAACATATCTCGTTTCCTCGTTCCTACAACATCACATAAAAGTTTCCTTCCTCTCATCAGAATTCTTTCTGCCAGAAAAGAAAAAGAAAAAGGGAACCCTTACATTGGAGCTCCACCTCTGGCACCTTCACCAGAGCTACTAAACCTATCAAACCCTAAATCAGAGAAAACCGTGATTCTCTTCAGGGTTAAACTAGCAATGAACTAGAAGAGGGAAGACAAAAGGAAGGAAGGAAACTTACGATGAAAAAGAAGGAATTGGACACAAGCAAAGCAGGAACAGCATGGAAAAAAATGCAAATCTGTGCCATCTCCGCTGCATCTGGCCCATTAGGATTCACTAAATCCACTGCAACCAAGCACTGGAAAGAGCTTGAAATGCTGAGATCCGGATCACCGTGCTCTCGTATTCTGCGACCTGATGCTTCGCCGTCCTCCTCCCTAACAAATCTTTGCCACTAGAAGCCACAAATCCATTCCAGAATTCTGCGACGACACCTCCGCGATTTTCTTCTCGCTCGCTCGCTCGCTCGCAGACACTGCGAAGCACAAGAATTGAAGGACCGGCAAATTAGGGTTTCGAGACTAGGGCTTCGTTACAGATTTACGTTAGCAGGCGGGTAGTAATTACGTAATTTATTCAACCCCCTCATTGTGCAGAATCCGCCCCGCCGGCGGATTCTGTCACGTTCCCCCTGTAGAATATATCCTGTGTTCCCGGGGAGTTCCCTGCCCTTTATGCCAGGGAACGGGACGTTTATGGCAAATTGAACATGGTATTTTTGGCAAAAAAAAAAGGCCTAAAGTCGCCATATTTTGAGGGGAAAGCAATTCAGATTTAGACTATAGGTTTTAGCATGTCACCAAAATATAGCAAATTTCCAAAAAATTTCTACTTTCCTCTCTGAACTATAGCCAAATTTGGCTAAGTCCTCTTGTGGACAACTTGGCTAACTCACAAAATTGCGGTAAAAATTTTTAACCCAATTTTTTTAATTAAGTTTTAAAAAATTAAAATTATTATAGACATAAATAATAATAATAATAAACCCCTCTCATTTTTTATCCATTTAAAGGAATTTTAAACCAAAAAAATTCACCCCAACTTGTAAAAAACTCACTTGCAAAAACAGATTGCCATTTTATGCCTTGCATGGTCCATATTCTGAATCTCAATGTTTTAATGTTCTTCTTTATATAACATTAACAAAATTACATGTTTTGCAAACCCTAAATCTCAGGGAAGTGGGTTGTAGATTCATTCTAGAGTATAGTAGTAGCTTCATGGATTTTTGCCCCTAGGTGATAATAGTTCTAGTTTTATATGAGGATTTTGGAAAGATGATATTTTGGCTTGTGTTGAAACTTGAGATTAGTTATAGAGTTATGATAATTTGGAAGGATTTTTGGTTTTTTTTTTTAGAGGATTTTTTTGAAGATTATATTTTTGCATGGTGAAATATTTGAATTTTCATAATTCTTCTTTTGCCTTAAGATATACTTTTTTTTAAATGTAAATGGCAAGGCCACAGTGTGACACACCCCTTGTTTTTTACTTCTCATATTTTTAGTCAAACTTTTTGACACACTATGCAAGGAATCACATTATTTTATTTTTTATGCCCTCACAAAGTTCAATTTGGGGGGGGGGGGGTTTTGACATCTTGTGTGTCGTGCAATGGTGTGAAAATGAATTTTGCTCTTGTAAACTTGCACCCAAATAATAATGTCAATATATATATATATATAAATTTAAACAATTTTTCAAATAGTTGCATATTTCATGTGGCTATTGTCACTAAAGAATAAACAAGTTGTTGAATTATATCATGTTGGATTCAATCATTGACAAGAGGTTTCAAAAGATTGACAAGAAGGCAATCGTTGCTTTGTGTTTGCTGCCAATAGTGATTAGCCTTATTTGATTGCTAATGATTGATTCATCGTGTGACATATAAATGTTGTCAAAATGTTTTAATGTTCAATATTTATTATTTATGGGTGAGAGAGGAACAAACATTAACATTAAATTTGGATGTCATAAATATTCATTTTGTTTCAAATATAGTTGAGACATTCAATATTCCTTTAACAAGCAATGTCCAATGCATTTAAACACTAAAATTGGATGTGATAAATATTCATTTTGCTTCAAATATAGATGAGACGTTAAATATTCCCTTAATGCATTATGTCCAATGCATTTTGACATTAAATTTGGATGTGATAAATATTCATTTTGCTTCAAATGTACGTGAGACATTAAATATTCCCTTAACAAGCAATTTTTAATGAATTTTGTCACTAAATTTCAATGCAATAAATCTTCATTTTGCTTTAAATATAGGTGAGACATTAAATATTCCCATAATGAACAAGCTATATTTATTCAGTGCATATTTTGGTCTTGTCTTTTTGTGCCTTACATGGTTTTACATGGGTTTATTTTTTGTGTGATTTTTCATGTTTTTAAAATTATGTATCATTTAAATTTGTCATACATGTTTTATAGTCCTAAACCAAATTCAAACTTAACATCCCCTTCTTTGAGATAGAGGGTACAAAACAACAACATTAATTCAAGATTTGACCCCACTCTCCCCCAAAAACTTTTTATATATATAAAGAAAGATGGAAATCCATTCACAAAAAATACAAGGCATGTCAAGCAAATGTAAACACATGAAAAGAAAACCAAAACAATCAAGACAACAGTAATAAAATGAAAGACGTAATGTTAAAAATGCATCCTTTGCCACAAATTAATTAATGATGGAGGTGCACTACCTGGTATGTGTGGCAGAAATGAAAAATTGTGACTAAACGTGGTAGCCCATTGAAGAATTGCAATGGTTTGTGCACATTGTAAGGCTATTGACATTCATTGCCTATAATAAGGTATAAGCATCAAAGGTACCAAGGACGTTTGTTGATAGGGAGTTATATCAGCATGTACACAAGAAATCAAACAAGAATCAAAATGAGCATGGAAACAATTGTAGGTCTCTATGGCAAGGGGAATGAAATCATCTCCTAGCACTCATTTTATGTAGTATCATGTTTTGTTTTGAACCGCAAATATTGTTGCATGCGTTGTCATCATCAAAACACACTACACCAATTTTGTATGAATCATATTGACAATAACAACGTTCACCACAGTGGAAAAATTGTCTCTAATGATGACAATATCCACTCACCTCCGTGTATGGTGGGGGAAAAGGTGAAAAACCTTTATTTGTACATGAGCTCCACTTTTTTACACAATAACAACAACTGTATCTTGAAACATATCGTGGTCTGTAATGTGCTTATTCCCATATAAGCAACATAACAAATGTATACCCAAATCATCGATGGTTTGACCACACTAACATCATGAAAAATGCATAACTACAAGATGTGATATATTGAAACAAATACGAAATATTATAAAAAAATGAGTGAAAAAAACTGAAATGAAAAAGTGTTAAAATAAGTTAATAACCAAACCCCTATTGTAAGACCTACATAAAAGCAAAAACACGCTCTCACAACATCTCAAGGAACATCTACTAGAAACGAAATAAATTTGTACTCGTGTAATTAGTCCATTGAAAAAGTTTATTAATTTCTTTTGATTTGGCTATGTTTTTTATCTTGTGGAACGATAAGATTAAAATCAGTTTTTTGTTTACTTACTTCTGTTTAATAGTTATTTTGCATTCTTTCACATTATGACAACAAATATTGATTTCTTTTCGCCTTCACAATCTTCAATGAAATTGAAGGTTATCATTTTGTATTTGAAAATAATTTTCATTATTTAGCTCTCTTATTTCATCATTCACACTTCTTAGTCCAATGTTGTTCTTCATTCAACTTGAATTGACCAGAAACAAATTTCCTTTGCATTCAGACTTTCAACCATCTCTTTTTTTTCAAAACACATTCATAATCATTTTTTTCATTCCTTAGGGCATCGGCGTTAGCATAGTAGACATTAGAACAAGTCCACCAGCTGCCACATAGCTACTCATAAATAGTAAATTGGGTGAAGTTCATAGTTTAAATACCCTGAAACATAGTTCCAACCTGCAAAGATGCACAGAATAAAATGTTTAGGATAGTTAAGAAATTCACTCCTACCAGCTATCAGTAGCTCCCCCATGCCTACTACAAAGGCGGCAGGAACTGGTTATTTTAGAACATCTACTGAGCAATAATATAATTAAAAGCGAGAATAACAAAACTGCACTTCTCTTACCTCATATCCTTTGACAAATAGACTTCATGCTTCAGCATGGTGCCCAAGCCCCAATGTTCTTCTCATTACTAGCAGTATCCTAACAGTTACCAAGTCCTTTTATGCATGATGGTTATGAGTTTCACAATACAGAGTTAACTGGGCACCTGCATAGCAGAGCTAACAAAGGGCACCCATCTTATCTTCCACTTCTTCCATCCCAGTATTTAAAACCCTGATGTCCTACATCCTTTCAACATCAAAGAACATATGTGAAGATTTTCAGCTAGTAGCCCACTGTTTGTGCAGGAAAATAATAAAATACCCCAGCAGCGCAAGTAACCTATGAAGGAAAATCCAAAGCAGATGTGCTTGTCATGCACACAGAAGTGTCATAGCAAGACAGGGACCCTGAAATGTACAGATGATGTATTGCACATGGTTTTCTGTGTGGGCTACATGTCTTCAAAATCACCAGCGTGCTCCAAAAGATAGTTGGCTGCCAATTGCTCATTCTTATCACATGCCAGGAAAGCCTCAATCACAAGTGCACGATCAAATCCCATGCCTTCAAGCTGTTCAGGAGAACACATTCTCATAAGGTTTCATGATATAAATCTTCATGACAGTAACCTTCCATTTGCTTGTAAAACAACTAAGGATAGAATTCAACTAGAGACATCAGTGCCAAAGATCAGAATGCAGGACAGATGATCACAAATAACTGCAAATGAACAAGAGGGACTTTACCCTATCAATGGCTTCCCGCTCTTCTGGAGTCACAGTAATTGACTGTGGCATCGCTCCGAGCTGCCCAAGAACATCCCTGCATCCTCCAGACTGTCTAAGTTCAGAGAAATATGATGCTGTGTCTTGAATCAGTGCACGACTCTTTGTGGATTTATTCAACACTGACAAGCATACTGATAATCACCCAAACACAAAATGACATGACAAGAAAATGAAAGAGTAAGTAAATGGGCCAATCTGTCATCAAAGCATATTGAAGGCTTCTGGGAACAAAGCCTCTTACTCACCCTTCAGCACCTTCACCACCTGCCTCATTAATAAGACGGAGGAACTCAGCCTGATTCTCATTGATAAGCCGCAACAAGGCAGGATTTTGCTTCCCCAACTCCTGAAGCATTGGCTTTTGTGATCCATTCACCAAACATCCAAATGGCAACCCAAAGTTGAGGTGTCATTTTATTAGTCGCTAATGCAGAAAAGATGATCATATATGTATGCGACAGTTCTGCATCCCTCAACAAGCTCAAAATTTGTGGTACAATAGCACAGATGCAGCAAAGATGGATCAAAAACCAAGGGTCTGGCTTGCAAACCTGTAGGATTTGTGGGTTTGCCTGGACCATTGTCCTTAAAGCTTGAAACTGCCCCCAAAAAACAGAAGATACTGCATTCAGGTAAAATACAGTATGAAAGAAACCAGGTAAATGATCCCAGATACTGACTCACAAACTATCTGACAGTAAGGTTGCAACAATCCACTGCAGTTATATAACTGGGTACTGTCTTAGATGGCTTGGTGAATCAGAAGGTCAAGGCAACAAGTTCAAAAATCTTGAACAAGTACTCTCCAAATTTAACATTGGCCAGCAACCATGACACTCCAAATGCACCACAACTCTAGTTGCTATGCTGACCAGTTGCAAACTGAAACCTTGCAGCTGTTACTGTGTCTTCAGTTACTCCACATAGAAAATGACTGACCTGAGGGTTGTTTCTTAAAAAGTCAAGAGCACCAGCTCCAGCTCCTCCACCCAAACCAGGCATTCCCTGGACCGAAAAACTGTAGAATTAGTCATGATATGGGAAAACTGAAATCCAAAGGGTGATATTGCTCACATTGCATACATCCACTAAAAAGGACTGACTATGTAGGAGAAAAAATCTGTAAGGTATGGTTGTCCTCTAGTGACATCAATTCAACTCAAACCCCAGATTGCAATTGTTCTTCATAAACACAACCATACCTGAGGGAAGAGGTCCAATGGAGCAGCGTTAGGCCCTCCAGGAGCTGCTGGAGCTGGGGCTACAGGCACTGCAGGTGCAGGGGCTGTTGTTGCTGCAGCTGCAGGTACCAGGGCAGGAGGTTGAGCTACAGGGGCAGCTACCTCAGCAGCCTCTGGTATACCCTGCAAAAGATGAAGCCAAGTTGCAAACTGTGACTGTAGAGACAAAATACATAGCCCAGCATGAAATCTCAGTGAAATATTTTAGTGATGGACATGGCTCCATGCAACCAGGACTCAAAAAATTTAAGGACCTGAGAAAATGGAATGGATCATGCACAAAGTGAGTTGTGTTTAATGAATTGAGACCAAACACCAACACTTCAACAAGGATGATGTATGTACATGATGCAGCCATCATTGGCATGTTACCATGTAGTCATGCAAGGGTCCAGGAGCTGTGTGTGAACTAGGCGTAAATTGTCATATCTATGAGATTGTAGATAGAAGCCCACAATAACACTTTAAAAAGGCCACTGTGTTCACTCCAGCAAAACCAAATCAAACACAAGAAGAGTGAGTAGGTTGTCATAACCTTGTGACTGTCACTCAATAAATATCAGACCAGAACCTTGATCATGAATGGCAGTGACTAGCTGCCATTACTCACAACTTACTTCATCAGCTCCTGATGGTGAGTGTGGACAATTATATACCAATCTGCTCAAAATTGGGCAATTAGACAAAAGTCTGTTTCCCAAGTTCCTGTAACATTTCAGGAAGCAATACAAGAAGTCCCCATTTACAATGCTGACTGATAAGAATTAATCCATTACCAATGCTGCTCATGGGGATTACCAGAAGACTGCCCCTTTCTAGAGACATTTGCCAGATGAACACATGTTCACAACAAATGAATGCACTCCTCCATATGCAGGCCTAACCACACCTCAAAATTCTGAGGATCTTGTAATGCTCATGGATCAGCAGTATATGATACTCCCAAAGATTCCAGATGCCCTATATGACAGGCTAGGACTAGGGCAGATTTTTTACAGGAACCTAGACAGAGACAAACAGAAATGTGGGACAGCTGCAACTAAGCAGATATGGTGATCAGTCAAAATCAGTCTGACACCCCAACAAAAGGGAACTGAGACAAGAGAATTAGAAATTAAGACAGCAGTTGCCACCTGAGAAAGATTTGAAAGGACCTAAGCCTGCACTAATATGAAGGGACACATATAGTTGACAAAACAAGGCCTCCGCACCAGGAAGCTACAGATATGTTAATTCAACAAAGACAATCAAAGATGACAAGTGACACACTTCTGATTAAACTAGAACCATGGCAGAACACATCTCCTTTGCTGGCATATACGCAGATGCACCTGTGGGGAGCCAAGCAACCTCACTACATAAATGACCATAAATGGCCATAAATGACCTTCTATAACAGCCATACATAGGGATCACCAGTGAGTGAGTAACACCAAAGTCTGGGTGTAGAAAAGGCACAAAGGCATAAGGGCAACTGGGTTAAGTACTTACAGAGTACAAATATTCCACTGCCCTTTCTGGATTATTGAAAGCAGCACGGAGTGCACGCAAAACAGTTTCCCGAGTCCAGCTGCCTCCTCCCATGTCAATGATCTGCTGAACTGTTTGCTCAAGGTTGGTCCCAGCAACAAGGTTTGATGCTGCCTGCCCATACACATCACCTGTACCCCTGCACAATCATAGGACTTTAGTGGGATTCCATTCAAGACAAGATGAGTGTTCAATTTGATTTAGTATTGGCTATAATGCAACTCAAAAAATTCCTGGTTGAAGATTTTTGCAGTAGTAAAAAAAACTATGAACTTCTGTTCATCCTTCATTCTTGGCCTTGCATCAATGGGGTAATCAGAATTATACTTACAATGGAGCTCCAGCAGCTGGTGCAGGGGCAGATACAGGGGCAGGTGCAGGTGCAGGTGCTCTGTTGCAGGACATCATTGTTAAATACATACACAGGAAAGTTCCACAATACAAACCCTAAATGTGAAACTAAGATGCTCCTTGGCTGATGGCATAATAAACACTGCACTGCACTTCCAGACCTAGTTTCTGATTCTTGTCCTAGAAGCAAGGTAGACATCTGAGCAGGTGAAGTGAAAAGCATTGGAGAAGAGACATGCCAAGCCAAGGATCATCCATCTCCATGACCTAAAACCAAGCACTCTACCAGCACTTACCATCTCACAGCTGAAAGTTGTAAAACAAGGAAAGACACAGGATTTTGTGAAGCAGCTTTGACTCACAGAGAAGGGGCAGGTTGAGCTGGAGCTGCAGGAGTTGCTGGAGTTTGGACAGGTGGAGGCTGAGCCGCTGCAGATGCCTGATATCAACCAAAGTTCAGGCCAGGTTTTAATCAATCCCACTTGCAAAACCACAAACCCCAGTGGTAATGTAAAAGAAAGGTCTGTCAAGCAGGTGCTATTTCAGCCTCACTCAGCACAAAAATGGCAAGAAAACACACCTGTGCAGTTCCTGATGAGGATGGAGTTGGGGCTGCTGGTGCCTTTGTCTGGAGACAACATTATGCCATGTAAGCTGATGAACTCTACAGATCATCATCATCAGCATAGTTTCACCTTAATCTTTAAGTTCATACCAGCCCTGGACAAACCTAGCAAATCCCTATTGAGAAATTGACACAAGAGTGATCCACACTGATCTCCATTGATGTTAAACCTGCCAAGGGAGGTAAACTCAGTTTGCCTTTATCTTCAAATTGAAATTATGATCATACCTTCGTCAACATGACAACAAGGAAACCATTTTCTGAAACCTTGTTGTCATCCATGGTTGTGTCATCTTTGAGAACCTTCCCCTGATGAATGAGAAGCTGTTGAGAATAAGGAAAAGCATCTTTGCCCTGGGATTCTTCAATCTGCTTCTTGACAGCTGTGACCTGCAAACCACAACTTCATAATGAGGTACAATCTACTCGAGCATGGAAGACTTGGTATAATGAATCCTCAGTAACCAAAGTGTGATAGATTCAATGTTCCTCTATACAGGTTTCCACGTGACACCATCACCAAAACCCTAATGCACCATAGAACTAAATCCGAACACTGGCTTTCACACCATAGTGTGAACCCTAAAACGAGATTTCTTAGCAGCACCATGATCAGCAAGTCGGGAAGAGGATTTGTTAGATAAAACAGTAAAGCTGGTTAGTATCTCAAACTTTGCAGAAGACATGTACAAACATGGAGATAATTCCACAGGATTTCGCAATACAAGAAGCTATAATGACCCTGCCTTCCGCGAGGGACACTCTTCAATGAAAGACATTTTTTCATTCCTTGAAATCATCTGATGTGCTCAAGATTTCTACTTCTTATCAAGACGGAAAGCTTGACAAGGGAGGAGATTACAATGTAGAAGAACCCGGAAGACAAAAAGGGAGGAGCAACATACCGTATCAGTGGGGTTAACAACGAGATCGAAATGGTTCCCCTTCAGAGTCTTCACTGAGATCTTCATACTGGATTCTGTACAAAGCTCCGCCGCCGCAGCTATGGCGAGGCCGAGAAGAAAGAAAAACAACCCTTTTCCTCCGACTTCCTTCTTCTTTCTAGTTCTCGTTTCCCTTTGGTTGCCTTGCACCGCACACAGCCCACCCCCGCCCCCACGACACTCCTACTCCTCTTTGGCTGTGTCGCTGCCGCTGCTGCTTTGCCGCTTAGGTGGTAGAGCAAGTTACCTCCTTGAAAAAGGAAAACTGACGACAAAAAACTGCCGCCTTGCAACTTAGGTGGCAGAACGGTTTTTAACCCTATCCCTAAAACCTAACCTACTGAAACCGTGTAGGGTGGGGTTTTTTTTTTTTTTTTGGGTGATTTAACCAAACTAGGTAGCAATCATCCACAAGACCAGTTATAAAAAAAATTAATTTAGAAAATTTTCAGATTTTTGGCTACATGCTAGAACCAAATAGTGAAATCTGGCAACTAGAAAACCAAACGACCACACTTTTTACCCATTTTGGAAAAACATATTGGCTAAATTTAGCCAAAAAAGAGAGACATTTAAGTGCATTTTTGATATTGCGAGAAAACAGTTGGGATTTCTCGGAGATGATTTCATAAATTTAATCCTAAACTACAAGATATATATTTTTTTTTAACATTTTTTGCACTACAAACTATTTTTATTTTTATTTTTATTTTTTTTCATGATTAGGCTATATGTTCAAAGTCATGTTCACACTTGGGCCAACAACATAATTCACACTTCTAATATTAATATAAAAAGTTTATGAATAGATCATAGGAGAAATGATTGTATTAATGTTGGGAGGTTTTTGAAAGGGGGGGGGGCTAATTCTCAAATTGATTCTCCAACTAAAAACCAACAAATATCAAATTAAGTAGCAACTAGTTTGAAAACCAACGTTTTAATTTTCACCAATGTGAGAACCAATACTAAGAACCGAACTCTACTTATTTTTATTTTTAAAGGTTGGTTTTTTTCATAAAACTTAGATCTTATTCTCAAGTTCCTTATGATGTAGTTGTTAATTTAGTATTAATTTAGGTCGTTAGATTTAGGTTAGTGATTAGACATTAGCATGCTTATGATGTAGTTGTTAGTTTAGTATTAGTTTAGGTCGTTAGATTTAGGTTAGTGATTAGACATTAGCGTGCTTATGATGTAGTTGTTAGTTTAGTATTAGTTTAGGTCGTTAGATTTAGGTTAGTGATTAGACATTAGTGTGGATGTGGTGCCTCCTAAATGAGAAATATAAAGAGCTTTAGAACTTTTTATGTTTCATCTTTATGTTTTTTGCTTTGAGAAATTTGAGGTTGATTATGGATTGAATGTGTTTAAGATGTTGCTTTAGGACTAGTTGTTTGTTTCTTGTTTCATGGTCGTGGTCACCATCATTGTTTTTGTTTCATAGTCATGGTTGTGTAGAGCCATTAACTATTTTTAAGGTATTTTCACCATCGTTGTTGCTACTTTGTGGTCATGTTCAGCTAGTGCCATCATTATTGCTACTTCTTTTGTTTAGGCAAGGTATTTCCCCCCTTTCCTACTTTGTGCAAGTGTGGGGCATCAAATGTGGAGTGTGAATTAGCCTTAGCTCCAACCACATTCACCTAGGTAAGTATTTTTGTTTCATTTTATTTTTTTAATTATGTGTTTTTTGGTTATGAGATGTTTAGTTTTGGTTATAGTATTTTTTTTGTTTTTGGTATGTTTTTTTTGCTTTTAGAAACTGAGTATGTTTTTGTTTTTAGGATGTAAGGTCTTTTTAATAAAATTTTCACCCAAAAAAGGTACAGTTACTTAAAAAAAATTGATTATATATTTTGCACATTCATTTTTTTGCTCAAATGTTTTGCATTTTGCATAAGGCATAATTTGTGATTGATTTTTATTGCCCTTATTACCCTCCATAGAAGTAGAACATAGATTGTTTTGTTATATTCCTTCGATTTAACAAAAATGTGTTGTGAAACTAAACATGGAGCAATCATCTCAGAATGAAAATAAAATAAGTAATGCAAAAGGATGTGAAATAATTATGGATGTTGTAATGCGAGAAGAAAAAACAACAAATCCATCTGAAAACCATGATAATTTACAAATAGAGGCAAGTATAAATTCAAAAAGAAAAAAATGAAATAATGAAAGAGAATTTCAAAAAATTGTATCTTCAAAGAAATAAGTGGAAAGGTCACAATAGAAATGCAACATGTTGGACATTTTATTGTTTAAATAATAACAAAGAAGTTGATGTAAAATTCCCTCAAACTATGAAATGTATTCTTTGTTACACTAGTCTAGTGTTGGTGTCTAATCTAAAAACTCAAGCAAGGAAAGGTTTAATTCTATACAACATATCAAATGGAATAACTACTTTAAGAAAACATGTGCTTTCATATCATTTAAAAATTGCAAAAATGTTTAAAGAAAAGGTGAACAATCCAATAAGAGAAGACTTGGAAAGACAACTTGCTAAAAAAAGACATAATCTATCTAGTGTTGCAATTTGTAACTTTTTTGTTAAAAAAGATCCTTTTAAAAAGGATGATGTGCAATAGAAAGAATTTGTGGAAGATTTAGTCTTATTAATTGTCAAAAATCATTTACCTATGCATTTTGTTGAAAGTCCACGATTGAAGCGTTTCAGTTTGCATTTATGCCCGAAAGTTGTTTTGTTTTCCAAAAACAATTTTCATAATAAATTTTGCTTGAGTTGGAGGAAAAAATTAAACAACTATATGTTTTAAACCATGTTTGGTAGAATGTTTTTTTGCAACACCGAGTTTTGATCTTTTGGTGTCAAAAAGAGCTTATGACATTTTTTGGGGAGGGATTGGCAGCCAAAACATATCACAATTGGATTATTTGAGGCCATGGACACTTTTGGCCCAACTTTGGCCAAGGATTTGATTGAGTAATTTGGAAAATATAATTTGAGCAGTAAAATTATTGCATATGTAAACAATGAAAACTCCAATTTAAACATTATGACCAAAGCTTTAAAATTTGTTATAAATTGCAACATTTTAGGTTTTTAGGGAAGTTTTCAAGGGTCTTATTTTGGTCATGCATTTTTTAAAACCTATCAATAGGCAACAACAAATGAAAAATTTATAAAGGATTGAAGTATGTATCTATCAAAACTACACAATCTAATTTGCATAAATGCATAACTTGGCTTAAAAAATCAAAGAAAGATAGACAAGAATGGAACAAAGCTTTGTGTTGACTCAAACCTTCCAAAAAGAAAACTAAATACACCAATGAAAATAAAATAATACATTATTACACTTGTAATTTTTTAGAAAACATTGTACTTCAATTTCTTTCATAAATGTTATAAAATTAAAAAAAAACATTTATTTTGATTTTGCAAATTTGCTAATATAGGTCATTCTTTATGAAGCTTTATAATTCAAAGATGTTATCATGTTTTGTTACAACAGACATAATTCAATGAGGATGATTGCTCAAGTGCCACCTCCTTTAACCTAACCAATTTGCTAAATTATTGTTAATTATTTCTCCCAAGTTGTAATTGCTTGTGTCTTAATCAATCTAAGGATCATTGGTTGTTAAGTGATGCACTTAATTTTGCCATATCCATTAATTTGAAATTAAAAGCAGAACTTAAAAATGTACCTTCTTTTGAAACCTTAATGAAAGAGGAGTCTAGTGTGTGGCTCTTGAATTGATTTGTTTAACTTCCAAAAGCAAAAAAGAGGTTTGTATGGTGTTAAAATCTTTTTATTTCCTTTTTGAAAAAATGTGAAGAAAAAAAAAACTCATAATTTTTTATCTTTCATGTTAAATCCAAGATTTAAAAACCTTCGTTTGGTCTCTTCTTTTATTCATCATGAATAAGGATACTTAACCATTGTTGGGGAATATGATGAAAGTTCTTTATATCTTATGTTCTTGAAATGTTATCACCATTTACATCTAGTAGTTAGATTTGAAAGTGAATTTGTTGAATAGATAGTGGTTGCATATTGCAATTTGGATATCTTTGAAATGGAAGTAGGAACAAGTGAACCATCAAAAGATAATGTCAAAAGATATATTTTAATCTTCAGGCATTATCAAATGGATGTTAAGGAAATTACTTGCCCTTTTAGATGGTGGGAGAAACACGAAGTGTTGTTTCCCATAGTTGGATTTCTTACTCAACAAATTTAAACTAAAAGAATTTACTCTTTAGCTAGGATATTTATTAATTTAAAAAGATATTGTTTATAATTAAAAAATTTAGAAAAAATATTTTTTGTGAATAGAAATTGGCCCAATGACCATAGAGGTGGTTGTAAATCGTTTTCTAATTAACTTGATGAAATTCATTGGGATAGATGCAAATTTGGAAAAAGAGTTGGAACAATTTGATGGAACTTTTGATAGAAATGAAATTGTGGATATATAAACATTTACATAATATTCTTAGATTTTTAGATTTTTTTTTCCATTTTCCCAACGTGTATTTTTTTAAATTCTAATTTGCAATTTTGATATCCGGGTTGTGAAAATTGGTTTAAAAATTATTGCTATTGTGTTTGTGAAAATTGTTGCCTTTGAAAATTATTTTTTTTTATAAAAAAAATCCTAATACCCAAGTTGGTTCACTTAAACCCCTTTTATTAAATAATAATAAAAATCAAGGCGGTTTTCATGTAACATTCGCAATAATCAAAACTGCTTATTTTCAACAAAAAAAATGAAAACTGCCCAACATTAAATTGTACCTCCTTTAATGAAAAAGTGATTTCTAACTAAAATTCATAATTATCTCATCCATAGTTTGGATATTTAGGTCACTAAGCAAAATAACTCCTTAAAAACCAAAAACAAATTGTTTCCTTGCAACTTAGGTGACAAATTAATTTTACATTAATCCTAAAACACAACCACTTGTTTGAGCAATGCCATGGGTTGATAGCATGCAAGTTATAAATAGTAACCGATATGTGTCAAACCATGCCATTGGCTTGGATCAATAAACCATGTCCATGAAGAAGGCAACATATTCGCTCCTTGCCATAAACTTTTTCCATCGTGTCCATCTACAATGTATAACTTGTGAACTTTTATTTTGTTACCAACCTACCACCCACAACTTGAAATATCAACGTTGGTTTTCATTAGCCTTTTCTTCATAACCCTTTTACTTTTTTGATAAAAACATCCATCGTTTTATTCATGGATGAAATAAAAATTTATCATACATCTAATTCAAATATTAAAATAACAACATATATTATATTATTACATCATGTACTTGAAACCTTATGAACTTATTTACACCAAAATGATAATGGAAGTGAACATTTGCAACAGCTCCATGAAATTTTGGACCAAAAAATGCATGGAAAAACATTGAATTACCACTATCAAAAATCACACTACCTTGAAACAAACAAGGAACAAGATTAATAAAATAAAAGACTCATGAAGGAATTAGATGGCAATTATAATTATCTTCTTAAACCACTAGACTAACCAACTTCAATTGTGAAATAACAAGAACATTAGTTCCTGTTTGTCACTCAATGAGTAATTTTCATAATGATACTTGATTGTCAACAATATCTACTTTAACTAACCTCCAATCAAAAAATTCAAAAAATTGAATATCATCCTTGTGTTCCTTCAATTTTTCACATATGTTTTCATCACAATCATTCTTGAATCTAAACAAGGAATTGAATCCTTAGAATGGTCAATACACTTAGGAACAATATTTGATGAACATGCATTATGTTGAAACTTTAATAGTGAATCGTCAATATCTAGTACACGTGTAAGAGTTTGAATGTCAAAACTAGCAAAATTACTAATTAGTTTATCACCAAAAGGATTGGATGTACTAGAGGACCAAATGGCCTATGTTAAAACACCTTGAGAGGTTGCATTTCAAAATTAACAAGTGATAACAAAACAAAATTTTGAAGACAAAAATAAGATAATAAGGATGTCTCATAAATTGATAAATGTTTGAATTTAAGGTCCTTGCATTGACTATAGAGCAAGACTTTCAAGTCAATTTGATGAAAAAATAGGAATTTCAAATTGCATTGATAGAAAAACAATAATTTAAGGTGGAACACATTACAAGCTAAAACTCTAACAAAAATGTTATGAATGACATTCATTGTAAGATTGACCAACATAAATAGGCCAAATAAGGTACAATGTTTATAAATTGAAATCTTTAGATACATTTTCAAAAACTTTATCAAGATTAATAAATACTTCGAAAGCATGATTCGAAGGTTCTATTATGACAACAAAAAACACCTTCAAGGTTCACAAGTACAAATGTCCAACTTTCAACATTATAACCAACTCTAACTTTACTATTATTAACATTTGTAAATGATAGTTTCTTGGACTAATCTCTTACAAATGCATATTTTTTATACTATTTGTTAAGTGGTCTTGGTATTATTGTAACAACTTATTAGGGTTTTCATCACAAGGTGATTGACACTTTTTTTGAATAGTGCACACTTTCAACAATTTCATATGGTTGTAACTATTTCATGTTTTCAAATTACAATGCCTTGTAAAATGACTCATAATCTCATTAGGCACACTAACAACAACCATTGTTGTTATACTTGGTGGCACATCTAGAATGATTAGTAATGTCACATGTAATCCCACAATTTCTGGCCTTTTCACACATCCAATTATGCATGAAACCTTTGCCATAATTCACATTTTTTAACCAAATCATGACATAAGTATTGTGCTTAATTTTCAAAAACAAATATCTCTTCTTAGAGTTTGTAAGCATATGAGAAATAAGAAATTGAAAAATATACATGCATTTCAAATTCACGTGATACAACAACTACACGAAAATATTCATCTTGAAAACATTGTGGCTAACCTTGGAATTAATCTTAAATGTACATTGACCATATCTAAAATAGAAACAAACACACATCAATATCCTACTAAACAATTGTATTTTAAAGACATGAACAAAATTGTTACAAATGAAATTTATTGTAAATAAAGGATGTATTATTCATCCACACCAACAATGAAGTTGTTAAAAATACCACAAAGTAACAATATGAAAGTTTTGCATTTGGCAATCAAAAGGTGTAACAACTTGGTACAATTCATGTGACAATATAAGTTGCTCCTCATCACAACTTACTTTGTATAATTTTTAGTTTTCTTTATTTGCACCATCATCATAGGATTATTGCACAACTTCCAAACTATCATGACTAGTTGCCAAAAATTATGAATAAGTTTTCATGCAAATTTTTGGTTGAATAGAACTTGATTCACAAATTGTCGTATCACGTGTAACTTTCAGTAATCTATTGAATGAATCATACATGCTCATCACACTTGTTATGTGTTAGCAATCTCCTTTGATTGTACATAACATTAAAAAAACATGATGTTAAAGTTATAAAATCTTTGAGTTGCAAGTGTCTAAGCTTTATGGACTAATTAATATTTATGAACTTTCTTTGAAAATTGAACTTATTGATGGCCCCCTTTTCATTTTTCCCATTGGAACATTTAAGATTATTCATAATCCTATTACATGAGCAAGAATGTGGATGTAGTTCAATAAGAATTTCATTAAACATTTGAGTGAAATCACCATTAATTCATTATACTATAAATTTGGTTAATCCACCATGTCTTTTAATGATCAATGACAAGTGGGTACAAGCAAGTGAATTCACTAGCATGTGATTAAATAGGAAATTGACATTTGACAATGTAATAAAATTATATTAATAATTTTTTTTGTTATTATCATCATTTGATTTTATTGTATTTTTCATATTTTCAATTTGTGTATTTTATATGATCAACATTAGATGGTTGTTGGTATCAAGTTTTGAACCTTAGTTTCCAAAAAAACAATCCATTGCATTTACTAATCAACAACCATTTAACATTGTAACATATGTTATAAAAAATTGAATATAACACAATTACACCAAATTATTTTACAAATAAAACTTTTAAATTAATTTTTCCATATAGTAGCCTCTCACTTAAGTACGCACCCGTTTAAGTACGCATCCTGGTTAAGTACACATTTTATGACAAAAATTTTAGGGATCAACATTTTTCAGTGGAACATATGTATTCACTCATTTCTGTTTTTATAATAATAGAGTTATCCCTAAAGTAACCCTGTCTTCACCCTGGCCTCCTTTCACCCCTACCCTTCTTTCAGTGGTATCCGCCAAATAAAGACATTTTATTAAATCTCAGTATGAAATGCTGAAACCCAGCATTTAATGCACAAAGTTCAAGACTAATTACAGTACGCACTTGGGAATGGAGCGTCT
>Ga0116229_10003756_pt1 | contig 24997 bp, 8 predicted proteins | sample S1TSphgellanicum_3_FD_87313 | JGI IMG/M metagenome (GOLD analysis project Ga0116229, IMG submission 87313) | Host-associated microbial communities from peat moss isolated from Minnesota, USA - S1T2_Fc - Sphagnum magellanicum MG | ecosystem: Host-associated > Plants > Peat moss > Unclassified... | reverse complement strand
TGCTGCTGCTGCTGCTGTTGCTGCTGCTGCTGCAGCGGCAAGTCGTGGAAGTCAGAAATGCATTCCTCCCTGGCCAGTGAAGGGGGATGTGATCTTGTTGCGGGGTCCCGGAGGAGGGGATTACCATGGTGTGGTGAGAGAAGTGAGATCAGACACAAAGCAAATGCGGCTCGCATTGCTGCACAGAGTGAGCTCTGAATCGAGATGGAGCGTGCGAGAAGAGGAAACTATGTGGAGACATTGGAATGAGTCTATCAAAACCCTCGACTTCTGGGTGGTGCTGCGCTGGTCGACTGTTGCAGGACATGGCTATGAGAAAGTCCCTGTGGAGTGGACTGTGAAATGATGATCGGCTTGCTTTGCTTGCTTGATGTCAGATTGATCCATTCGACAGGGATGTAAACCAAACAAAAACCCTAAACCCTAAACCCTAGCAAGCTGTGTATATCAGTACAGTTTAAACCCTAAATTTGCTTTTGGTTTTCATTCAGTTAGCATGCCCATGATCTTGTTCCATTTGTGATTCTGGTCCATAGTCAATTCACCAGTTTTATTGAAGGATATTATTGTCAATTAGGTGCAAGAGCAACAGATCATATCTTTGTGACAAATGATGTCAAGTTTGTGAGATGATCAATCTTGCAACCGATTGTAAAGATGATCACTTCCAAACTTAAGCTTACTTCTACGAGATCATGGCTAAAATGCTCATAGGAGAGAGTACACAACAAAAGTGAAGCAGCTTCTTCTTCAACTGCAAACAAATTGTAGACAACAAAGGACTTGGGAATATCACAGCAGTTTCAGTATGTAGGGAAGTTGTTGCTCTGGTGATTCTTTCTCAGACATATGGGGCAACAACAATTCACCCTTACAGCTGAGATAACCTGCAACAAGCACTGCAAGCATTATTTTGTCTTCCATACCTCTCGCTCTTTAGTGACCTTTTCCAGCACCAAACAAATGGTTATGTTGTGATAACCATGTTATCATGTTTTTTCAAGTGTTTTTTTATTCATGACATTTGTTCTCTGATCCTTTGAAAATAAAATGTTCAAATCTTCAATAGGTGGAGGAGGGCACCCCACTTTTTTGTGTAAAAGTTGTAACGTTTATATTCATGGCATTTTGTCTCCAAATGTGCAAGCATTGTTGCTACATTGAGCATCTCATGATTTCTATAGAACATTTAGTGGCAAGGTCTGGAGCATCTGGTGTTGCTAGGAATGAGAATTCTAGGATGTATGCTTGTTTGCAATCAGGGTTTTTGTAATGAGGTTTTTGTTTTCAATTATGTCAAGTAGGTGGACTGGTGATCATTGACAAGAGGAATGAGCCAAATTTGGGTAGAAGTCAGTCAGCGAAGTAGAATTTTTTTAAGGATCCCACTTTGTTCTGGCGACCTCCACGCTAAATATCATTCTCTAAATATGACAACTTATGACTTTCTTTCCCTCAAAATATGGCAAACATTTGCACACTTTTTCCAAAAGAACCCTTTTTTACCCTTTAAGAACTCTTTTTGTCAACACCTTGCAAAAATTCATCAACAAAAAGCACTGTCTGTGATATTGTAAGAAATTGTGCCCAACAAAAAATGAACCTCCTAAATGCAGTGGAAAGTACATGACACTCTCTTTGTAGCCTCCACTCACTAGCAAACACTAAATAATAACAACAAATCAAATGCAACAACAAATTAAATGCAACACTAGGTTTGAAAAATTTGTAGTACAATGCCTAATAGGAAAAAGAAAACTTCAATTTTTTTAAAAAATTGTACCTACACTATGATTAATGGTTAAAATATTATTTTCAAAAAAAAAACTAATGCAGTTATTAGAATTTTCATTATAAAGGTTTTGGGTTTGAATCTTTTTTTTTAAATTATCTTTTCATTCAAGAACGAAATGGATGACAACAAATTCTTGAAGAAAAAAAAGGTTTAAGTTGCTCCTCAAGGAACAACCATGTTCCCAAAGAAACAAGGCCTAAGTTGTCTTGAGGAGCAACTATGTTCTTGAAGGAAAAATAACTCCTTCTCTCAGAGGACATGATTATTCTATAAAAAAAAAAGGTTTAAGTTGTTCCCCAAAGCAACTTAAGCTTTTTCTCCTTGAGGACATGACTATTCTTGGGGGAAAAAAGGTTTAAATTGCTTTTCAGGGCAATTTTAGCTCCTCCTTGAGGACATGATTGTTCCTTGAAAAAACAAGGGTTTAAAATGCTCCTTGGGGCAATTGAAGCTCCTTTTCCCTAAGGACATGATTGTTCCTTTGAAAAAAAGGTTTAAATTTTTCTTCGGGGCAACTTAAGTTCCTTTTCCTTAAGGACATGATTGTTCCTTAGGACAAAAAAGGTTTAAGTTGCTCCGAAGAATAATTTAAATTCCTTTTCCCTAGGGACATGATTGTTCATTAGGAAAACAACTTCCCCCGAAACAATGTTCCCAAAGGCTCAAGTACCATGGGGAAACATATGTTTTGAAATTTTTCTCAATCATAATCATCTCATATTTGTTTTTATATAAGCTTGCAACCTATCATTGGAAAGTTTCGAAGAGAGCTACAATTTTGTAGTTGGAAGCACTTCAACCAAAACTCAAATGCAAAAGTTATGTTCGTACAAAATTTCAAACACATTTATTTCTCAAAAGAACACAGTTGCTCCCCATGGAAACTTAGGCCCGTTTTTCCCTGGGGGCCAACTATATGCTTGGGGGAACAACCTAAACCGTGTTCTCACAAGGAGTAACTATGTTCCCTTGAAAATAAATGAGTTCGAAACTTTGTGTGATCATAACTTTTGCATATGAATTCTAGTTGAAATGCTTCCAATTACAAAGTTGTAGCTCTACTTGAAACCTTTCCAATGATAGGTCACAAGTTTATATGAAAATAAATATGAGATGACTATGATTACTAAAAGATTCGAAACATATGTTGCCCTAGGGAACTTGGGTCTTTTCATGGGGGAAACTCATTGTTCCCTAAGGAAGTTGGTTTTTCCCAAAGGAACAATCATGTCTTCAAGGAGAAGGAGTTTAAGTTGCCATGGGGAGCAACTTAAACTTTATTTTCCTTGAAGAAAAATCATGTTCCCTAAGGAGATGGAGCTTAAGTTGCCCTAGAGGAGCAACCATGTGCCTAAAGGAGTAATGGCTTAAGTTGCTTGTGGGAATAGGCATGTTCCTCAAGGAACAAATGTATTTGAATTTTTTTTATTGTAACTTTTTCATATGAATTTTGATTAAAATGTTTTCAACTACAAAGTTATAATTCTCTTCAAGACCTTTCCAATGATAGGTCGCAAGAGTATATATATTAAAAAACATGACTATGATTATAAAAAAAATTCGAAACATATGTTTCCCTATTGAAAGTTCATTGTTTTTTAAGGAAATTGAATTTTTTTAAGGAACAATCATGTCCTTGGGAAAAAGGAGTTTAAGTTGCCCTAGAGAGCAACTTAAGCCTTTTTTTTCCTTGGGGAATAATCATGTCCTCTGGGGAGAAGGAGCTTAAGTTGCCTCAGGGAACATATGTGTTTGAAGTTTTGTTTGATCATAATTTTTGCATATGAATTTTGACTGAACTATTTCTAACTACAAAGCTATAGCTCTTTTCAAGGCCTTTCCAATGATAGGTTGCAAGATTATATTAATAAAAAACTGAGATGACTGTGATTGCAAAAGATTCGAAACATACATTGTTCCCAAGGGAAGGTGTTTTCTCCCCCTAGGAACTTGGGTTTTTCCCCAAGGAAAATTCATTGCTCCCTAAAAAAATTGTATTTCTCACCAGGGAACTTTTCTTACTCCATGGGGAACTTGCTTGGGATTAGCATTTAGTCTTCTTTCTTGGGGAAGTTACTTCTTAAAAACAACTAACTAATTTAAAAACTATTTAAATGTTCTATGAATTTTTCATTCATTTTGTTTGTTGGAAAAAAAATTGAGAAAAGGATTGAATCGTAAGCCTTTGGGTTGAAGGGAGGATTCTAACTAGTATGTCACATTATGTTTTTGGAAATTATTGTGTAAGAAAGATGTTTACAACATTAATCATTGTGTGAGTACAATAAAAAAAAATCTGATTTTTTTTTTCATGTTGAGCATTGTACTATAAATGCATTGAACCTAATGCCGCATTTAATTTGTTGCTGCTATTTAATGTTTGCCCCATTCTACTATCCTTATATGCAATTGTAGAAAACCTCTTGTGAGAATTGCAAATCAACCAATTTGCAATGTCATTGTTGTCAATTTTTATCATCAAGCTAGTCATATAGGTAATGAGATGGGTTGCCTTCTTCTAACTAACTATTACTGAGTTTTTGAGATTTTAAAGTATCTCCTTTGTAGACACTAGGATAGGGGAGTGGCTTTGAAAATAAAATTGTTTATTTTACAAGTTTGAAAGTTGCTGCTTTGGACTTGATCTCCTGAATCTTTCATAATAGTAGTCTATTGTTTACAATAGTTCTGGTACATGAACCTTGTGCTTTGTAGTCCCAGTGCTTGTTCTGCTAGACAATGAGCTAATGAAAAACTTGCTTTGTATTTGGGGTTAACTTATAAGTGTGAACATCCTGTCAGCCCATGCCAGTACCTTAAGCTGTGTGCCATCACATGTCATGCTAACACAAGCCCTTACAATGTTTGTAAGGTAATTGCTGCCGAAAAAGAACTAGGTTTTTAAAAGATATTATGCACTTGTGTAAAGAACCATGTGAGGCGCTTCTCAAGTTCTCATGGCCCTCAGGTTCCTAAGGGCTCAAACCTGTGGCAGACTTCCCTTCATTTTTTTACCATACAATATGTACATTGAATTTGACCTGGGTTCTATATGTTTCCAACTTGCTTGCTCAATTCTTGGGTGTAATAAATTGGCTTTGGCCAGAGATCTTTGGCTTTACTTAATATTATAAGTTGGCTTTGGTTGAATATTAATAGCTCAATTCTTGCCTAGGAACATCACCACCAACACACTGCACATCAAGTTTTGGATGAAAATCAATAAAAATTTGCTTGATAAGCTCAGTAAAATGTTTGTGGTTGCGGCTTAACATTTTTGTGCAACATGCTGAGGCTTGCAAAAGTCATAGTACAGTTTAACACATGCTCTTGATTGGTTAGATGTATTGATTGGTCCAAGTGGTTTGTTATTAGTAGGTTCTGACCTTGTGTTGTCTCAGGTTCATGGGTGGGGCTTGGAATCATTAAATAAGTAAATCTTGGATTGGAGAAACATTGTTCTAAGACCAAATGCTGAGTATCAGAGGACCTGCTCTGCTCCACCCATGCTTAGTATGTTGCACTACAATAATATTAAATCTTGCATTCAAGATTAGTTAATTACTCTTTCCCAACATCACCCATAAAATTAAATAGGGATTGCACTAGGTAAGAGAACACTAATTGCAACCCACTTGGACCAATCAAACCATCTAGCCAATCAACAGCAGGTGTCAGGCTTTGCTGTGTCTTTCGCCAGCCTCAGAATCCCGTGCAAAAATGCTAGCCAAAACCATGTTGCTGAGCCAAACTGGCTTGTTTTGACTTTTCTTCATCCAAAATTGCACTGGTGGAGTTGCTCTTAGATCGTGTAAGTTGTCTTCATCAACAACAACCTCATGGCTTTACAACTCATAGGAGATTTGGTGTGTATGACCATAGCCAGGCTTTGCTTTATATGCAACCGTGTATATCTTGGTCATGGCTTGGATTATCTCCCAGTGTGGGCCTTGCTTGTTCATTTGTTGGGTTATATTGTTTGGTTTTGGGATATAATCACTTTTATTGGCTTACCTACCTGATCATCAACAATGCCTTTGGTGTCCCCTGCTTTGCCCTTGGTTTTATCTCTCTTCCAGTTTTGAATAAAATACAGTCAGGATCCATTCTTCCTCCTATTATCCAAGAAATATGCTCTAAAACAATGTAAGATTACAAGGTTATGTGTCACGTTCTGTACAAATACGAATTTCCACAATTTCGATACAAAGTGACCAAGTCATGTGGTCTGCAAGAAGCCCACACGAGAGAATAATAGGAGAGGAGCCCCACAATATGATCAAGTTGTGTATAGTGAATAAAATCAGAGAGGGCATTCAGATCACCTAATACAATGCATAGGTAGCAATTTTTCGATAGCAACCAACCTTTTAATTCCCTATATTGACTAGTTCAGCCTAGGCTGTCACTTGATAGCTGAGCCCACATGGGGATAATTTGTTAAAATGGGGACTTATGGTTTGCACAGGATTGTTGTGGTGGGCATGTGGATTGCCATCCAGCAAACTCCTAAAAGTTTGTGCTTGACTCCAACCATAGGGAAGAATGCTCTTTCAAAAAATGCAGAGGTGCAACGGATGGCCAAAACCTGCAAACCAAACAAATCTGACATGAGAATAATACCCACTACTAATTGTGTTGTTGTATGATGTTCAGGCTACAAATCAACAAGACATAGCAACAATGCTAACCTATGGCAAATTGTCAGTTGTGCAATCAAAGTTACATCTCTCTTGCAAAATATAAACACTCTTCAAACCAATGAGAGCAACTACATTATCAACAATGATTTGGTTCTTGACACCTTCCTTTTGGATCCTTGCACAAGACTCTTGGTATATACATAAAATAATAATAAGATGGGGCATCATTTCTTTAGTTTTTCTATAATATTCCATTGTTGGTCCAACAAGACATGATAGGACTTGATATTACTTCTGGCCATGTATGCACTCCAAATTCTTTCCAGGAACTTGTTTTGTCATATGAATCATTTTGGCATGCCAAAGTATGACCAACTTATTGGTTATAGAAATGGTTGTATTCAACATGGGTGTGCTAGCAAATGCCAATGAGTTTGTCCCAAAAACTTCATATGAAATCTAATCATTTGGTTTTGATTTTGGTTCCAAACATACAGCACAATCATTGCCAAAAAAACTAAATTGTGAACACAAAATCTGGTTTGAATTGGAAGCTACAACCAGTGTTGGTCTGATATCAACTATCAACTTTTGAATATACCAGCCGGTCTTGGTACCTATAACTGATATTGAGACAAATAGAAACCTGTGAGAAGGCTGGTATTACCTGAAGTACCTTCCAGACCGATACTGGTATAAGGCTAGGACCAGACTGGTAGGGTCCTTGTTACCAGTCTGGATACCAGGTGCAACCCTATATACCACTGGACCGACATTGGCTACAACCACAGCAGAAAATCATTGTTTCTAAAACATGGAATCTTGATTTGGCCAGTTATGACAAGTGTTGGCCAGATATGGCATTTTAGACCAGTCGAGAGGATATGCATAGGGCATTTTTTTTTAAAAAATGAATAGGAGATATGCATCTGGATATTTCAAAAAAAATCTTATAAAATTGTAGATATGGTTATGCATCCATTGAATGTTTCATTCGGTGCTGGGTATGCATTTGTCAATTTTTCAAATTTTTGATAAATTTTAGATATGCATATCGATTACATATAGTAAAGTTCACATGCTAATCTCAGAGTTGAAATCCTAAGCCCTAATTTCGTATTTGGTAATTCATTCTTGGAAATCAAGTAGCTTGTGGGTGTATTGAACCCCAATTCTATAAATAACTTTGCTCAATATAGCATTCATAAGCAAGACATATTACATTCCCTTGACCCACATAATTTTTCACATGATGTAAATGTTTGAATCGAGGATCCAACATTATGGCAAGCATGTTATGAACTTGGTTTGCATCATAAGATTTCAAAAAAGTTATGAAAAATTTGAGCATCTTCACAACTTCCTATTGCATATTATGTTGTGAGAGGAGTTCAATGTCAAACTCATCTAAAACTTCAATCTCGTTAATAACCTACTCAAATTCAACTTCCATGCTAACTATTAAAGCAATAAATGTAATTAAGGCATCTAATAGCAACTAGTGACTTTGTGATTGGTTCATCACATAGGCTCTGATGACAAGGTTTAAAACACAAGCTACTTGCAAAAACACCCCAACACACCCACCCACCCAAGAAGTTGTTGCAGCTTAATTAGCAACAAAGTAGAATGCCCAAAAGCTTATGGGACATAAGAAAGTTGCTACAACTTGATCAACAACAAAAAAAGGCCCAGAACCTAGCAGCATCAATATGGAAGTTGATGTTCATGCTATAATTTGATTAGAAACAAAAACAAAAGGCCTAGAACCCAATAACATTAATGATGTTAATGTTGCAAGTTGATCAACAACAAAAACAAAAGGCCTAAAACCTAGTAGCATCAATTGCAACTTGATCAACAACAAAAATAGAAGGCTTGAAACCCTGCAACATCAACTACTATTTCATTAGCAACAAAAACAAAAGGCTAAAAACCATGTAGCATCAACTAAAACTTGATCAACAACAAAAACAGAAAGTTTGAAACCCTGTAGCATCAACAATAATTTTATTAACAACAAAAACAAAAGGCCCAAAACCTTACAACATCAATGTGAACAAAAAACAAAAAGTAAATCCAATTCAAAAGAACAACTAGAGAAAGAAAATAAACTTATTTAATCATTGTCAAATTTTCAAAATATTCAAATTCTTCAGTAAACCCATAATTTTCTTCAGTTGGAACAACTTCAGATTTGATATAATCCTTGAAGTTTGCATTTGTTTTATAATTCATGTGTGGATCATCTAGCCAATTTTTTACCACCATGATAATCCTATCAAGATCTTCCACCTATTAAGATTTTCCACTTATAAGTGATAGCGCTTCAAAGCTGTTAAAACACTAATAAAGCTAAACACCTTTTCTATTTCAATCTAGAAACCAAGAATCCCAAGGATCTATTTGGCCAAGAAAACAATAATTGGAAATTAGCCTTCATGTGTTCATCACAAAACAAAAGGATCAATACACATAGATTATGGAATAAATCATCTATGAAAATTCCTCTATGGAAGCTCAAACAATAAACATGTTACTATCTTTTTTTTTAATTTAAAAAGTAGGTTCATCACATGGTGTTACAACTGTGTCAGCAATAGGATTTAGTTGATGAAAAATAGTCACCATAAAAGGGATGACCTCTTTCACATCATACTTAATAGTGAGGTGGATTGCATTGTTGTGCCTTGTACAAAACTTTCCACAACCCATATAGATTTGAAATGGGGATCCAACATTAAGGCCAACATATTGTGTATTTGATGGGAATCAAATGCTTTCAAAAATTCTAGGAAAGGTTTTAATACCTTCAAAACCTCCTATCACATGTTTTTGCTCAATGTGTGGAATTCAACATAAAAAAGGTCAAATGTTTCACTCCCATCAAAGGGATCTGCTTCAAATTCCATAGCCACAACTAAATTAATTACATTAGCTAAGGCATTTAATAATAACAGTGGCTTTTAGATTGGTTCATCACACATGTTGTCACCAGAAGATTCAAACAATTAATGACAACTTTTGCAATGGCCTAGACTTAGTTTAAAATTTAAATATCCTATCGGATATCATATTTTCACATTTTTAATTCAACCCATATATCAAATGTTATTGGATATTTCTCATTTATTTATTAGTTGGATATCAATAGATCTAAATATCAAAAATTCAAAAAAATTCCAAAAGGCAACATCCTTTTGAAAAAAAGGGAACATTTTGTCAAAAATATTCATTTTCCTAAGAAATATTCAAAAAAATTCATAATTTAATTTTTCATTAAAATAATCACAATAATAAATACTATTAACTACAACTTCAAAGAGACTTTTGAAAATATGTCTTATAATAATGTTAAATTGTTTAGGGATTTTTGTCACCCTAAAACTATCAAAAAAATGATAACAAAAAAGTTAATATTACAAACCTAACCTAATTAGTAACCCAATCTTCATTACAAAAGGGTGACCTCAAGAAGCCCTACTTAATAACTATTAATTTACTTAATAATTATTAAAACTGATATGTAGTTTTGGATATGATATCTAGGCTAGATATCATGATGGTTAATATTCAACACCTTTGATATTGACATGAATATCATCTAGAGTGATTTTCACTGGATATCATTTTTGATATCCATCCTGATATTTGGGGCAAATATCTTAATTATCTAAAATTATGCTCAACATTGGTTATGACCAAGGTTGTGCATGTCAGTGTCAATAGTTTGATAAACAACTTGCAAATCTTGTGTAAATCATTTACACTTACATGTTCAATTTTTTTACATTTACACTTATATTATTGCCCTATATAATTATTATTTTTACACTTACACAAGGTCAATGTAAATATTTGTCAAAAACATTTACATAGTCAAAAACTATGTAAATGTTTTGAGGTGTGTAAATGTATGTATTATATACCCTTAATGACCATACCTTCTTGGATATCCATATTAATTAATTGTGAGTTGAGTCCAAAGCTCAATTTTATTTTTTTGCAATGGACCACTTTGATTGACCCTTCACCAAAAAAATCATGATACACTAATACTTCCAATATGGGACCATGTTGGTGCTATTCCAAGGAATATCTTGAATGCACAATTTTTCTTCACATCATTACTTGAATAAAACTTTTATTCCTTAACTTTGTTCATGACCAATTTTGGCCTAATCTTTTACAAGAGTTTAGGTACTTATTGTGATTCATATTATTTAATTTAAATTAGTTATCGTACATCCCAAAGCACAAATGTTTTGATGATTTTTTTTTGTTTGCAATGAGCCATTTAGTTGGCCTAGCACCAAAAATTTATGAAATCCCCCCCTTCCCCAAGTAGAAATCACATTTTCTTTACATTTTTTTATATTTGCACTCACAAAAACCATATAAATGTATTTGTTTTACATTTATACAAAATGTAAATCCTAAACCATTTACATGCACGATACTAATTATGACCATGCAATGTGTTACACAACTATAACAAAATAATAATAATTTCCAAACACAAATACTTATTTGAATTAACAACTATGGCACAATCATATTAATATGGTAATATATTCATATCAATTAGTTATGGTGCCCCCCCAGGTTCCATTTTTTCGCTTTTCTAATGGGCATTTTTGATTGACCAATCAAAAAAATATTAATCAAGTTTTGGACATTCACAAAATAAATATGTTATAATCTCTTCGTTTGGGCTAGTTATATAGGTCATAAGAATGGAACTTAAGGCAAAAGATTTGTGATAAAGTGAGTAGAATATGCTGAAGAATGCATTGGGAACTTGAAGAACGTGTTGAAAACCCGTTGGGAACTTGATCGAAACACATTGGGAACAAAAAAATCAAACACCCCAACACTTCTTTAAAAGAAAAAAAACCTAGGCCCCCTAAGTTTATGCTAGTTCACATCATTGGCTAAGAAATTTTTTTTTGCCTACATGTGTTTTTGCCATTTTTGGCCTCAATGAACGATGGATGCATGTGTAACCAAAAAGCAAGGGTCTCGAAACCCAACAAAGAATCTGACCAGTAGTGCGGGCCTAATCAGTTTCCATATGCATTCGCTGATCTTTGGACAGGAACGACTCGCACTCTCACAGATCAGCAGAACAGAAAAGCTAAATTCAAAACTTGCACCTTGCCATTCACAAAAATCACTAGAGAGCACAATCTTTCTGGCTCCATAGCATACATCAAAAATTCAAACATTCAATTAAGGTATGACCCTTGAGGTCATAGCTCTCGGTATTCACTCGATCCCCCATAGAATACTATAATGCATGCTCTTCTTCTCATCAGCTGGACCAGAGGCCTACGACTAGATTTCCCTCTAGTCCAAATCGCACTCTGAAAGCATCCGACTCTGAATAGTCTACACCAAGCTTGCCAAAGTTACTCGAACAGACTCACTCTCATGCAAAATGCACCCCAATGCTATAGCTCGGATCCCTCCAGTTCTTCCTCATGCTTCGACACTACCCTTTCATGAGTCCTTCTCAGAGCTACCTGGCCGAATTGTTGGCGCAACGGAAAGATTACAACAACCAGCCAAGTTCTGCTCAAAAAAATCAACTCTCTACAGCTCTATCACCTCTCCGTCCGTCCTTCTGTCTCCCATCTGCCTTGCTTATGATCCCCTCTGGACCTTCCCGCTTCAGCTCCCCACATCCTCCTGTCCTCTCGCCGCCTTTCTTCCTTCCACCTCCTCTCATCAATAGAGCTCCATCCCTTCGCATCATTGGCGCCGCCTCTTCCCTGTACTCCATAATAGCCCACAAAGAGAGAAAACCTCCCCATGCAACGTCCGTAGCAGTAAATGGAGAGATTTCGGCTATGGAAAATGACGGCTAATAAATCAAAAGGGCAAACCTTAAAAACATGTTGTGTTCACACCGGTGAGGTGACCTATTGTTCGGTCACACATGAACTATCTTTGGAATGTTTTTCTACCCCTTCAAATTTGTTAAACATTGATATAAAAATTCAACTATTCTTCATTTGTATGCATGGTCATGAATTTATACGTATTGATTATTAAACAATGATGGAACAAATGAATGATAAGATGATGATATTAACGTGACATTTAACACATATTTAATTAATTTAGGACTAAATTGTTGATTTAGGACTTTTCCTTATTTCATGGATGGTATAAACTTTGTTTGGTGACCACCAACTTTAAAAATATAACCTTATATTCAAGTAAAAACAACAATCATTCACAAAGATAACATCCACAAAAACATTTTGTCTCAAAAGAATTCATACCAATTTAACACCAATAAAATATTATGTTAGTTTCAAAATTAATATATTATGATGAAAATAGTATTTTGCCTGATGTTCACCAAGTGAAAATTATAGGACTTTATACAACTTGATAGATGGAATGAGCTCCACCTAATGGCCATTACATGTAACAAACTAATGATCATTTTTGACATGAATGTCATATTATAAAAAATTTCAATTACAATATTTCCAAATAAACTAACTTTGTAACCAAAAATTCCAAAAAGATCCATGTACACATTATGTTAAAAACATTCATATCAACTCTTAGACAAGATTATGAAATTTCATGAGTGATTGAAAGCTGAAATGTTAGTGCTTCCATTTGACATCAAGAGGTTCAACCCTTTGAATTTGAAATAAGGAAAAAGGTCAAATCGCCAAAACTACAACATGACATTATCACACAAATTTTACTAATATTTTTCAAATATATACACCATAAAATTTTTAAAAATATAATTCAACGCTTGGTGGCCACTAAGTGAAACATAAAAAATTGTAAGCTATGAGAACCAAATGACACAACTCCCATTTAAAGTGAGAAAAAGGAACTCAATGTTTTGAATCTAATATATTGACAACATGCTAAATTTCTATCAGTGGCAACTTGATCCATCCATGTTAATCATACGATAACAAATATATTATGTTTCAAATTCCATATATAATTAAAATAATATTTATCCTAGTGCTTGGCAAGTGATAATACATAATAAATTATCAAATAAGAAAATCACAAGTAAATGCTCCCAATAAACAAAAATAAAAATTCAATTTTCTAAAATAAAAAAAGGCACAACATAACAATAACAACAAAATCTATGCATGCAATTTTATTGTTCATGTTATGACAAATCCATTAATTTTGGGGCTTTACATACCATGTAGGAAAGTTGATGCTTAGTGGCCATTAGATATTAAGGATCAAGTGGAACAAAATTAATAATTATTACTTTTCAAGAATCACATACAAGGATAAATTTCAGCAAAATAAATTTTTTATTAAACCATACAACAAATTTTTTTTAAAAAGTTTCAAAACGTTAATCTAATCAATACAATTATAAAAAAGACATCAAAAAATTGCAAATATAATTTAATCAATGTCACCAACATCCTTCACAAATTGGTTGAGGCATTAACAACATCAAGATTAATTTAAACTTTACTAGCATAAGTAGCAGGAATACTAATTTGACTTTTGTTTGTTATTTTTCGACTAGGAAAAGAAAAAAAGTTAGTTGAAATGTCAAGCCATTGTTGTTGATATGCTAAATTACATTTCCACTTCCCATTCCAGCAATCTTCATACAAATATCGTTCATCCAAGTTTGATCCTTTCTTCACAAAAACCCACCATTGAACTTTCACCATTTTAAAATATTCATTATTTTCACCCTTGATCACATCACCCTTTGCTTTTTCCATCCAAAGAGGAACAAGATCAAGATCATGTAGTCTCATGAGCATAAAATCTCCAACATTAAGATCTTTAAATGGCGCGTATGCAGTTAAAGGTCTCATGTTCTTTGGTCCACAATAAGGAATTCGAATTGGATCTTTTGGATCAACAACATCCATCATAGTTGACAATGAAGCCCTAGCATAGTTAGACCTCCAATTTTTTCAAGGCTAAAAGCCATCCAAAAGAGTTGTACTTTGAGGCGGTAACGGTCTTGACAAATGCAACAAAACATCTTCCTAGTATTCCACATACGGCTTCATCTTCATTTCATATGTGGAACTTTGCATGATGCCCACCTTGCAAAAATCCATGTATTTGGATAGTCCAGAACTTATAAACTTTTCTCTCTCCACTAACCTTGATGTATCATTGCCCCAAATTTGGTAGTATAGAACAAGGCTTAGAACTCCAATAGGTAACTTTGGTGAACCTTCTAGATTAGCTTTCCATAATCTAATTGGAGGCCCATTTATTGGATTCCACATAAGATTTGTGGGGGAACCTTGTATTGCATCACTAGCCAACCTAAAGAATCAACAAAAAAGTAAAACAAATTCATATCAATATGCCCTCCCAACGTTTCAGGACCATCTTTCAAATAACCTAGGACCTAAGATTTGAAATCTAAAATCTCTTGAATCAATTGAGGAATGAATGGTCTTTTTTGCGAAATCATGAAAGCTTTCATCAAATTTGTTAAAATGTAATTATTTTCCTCCAACTTTTTTGACAAATAGCCAAAGCATCCATATTTATCTTCATATGTATGGCCAACTACAAAAAATCCCAATTTTGCCTCTTCAAAAACATCCCTTGCCGTCAACACTAATAGAAACCCTAACAAATGTTGATTCTTATTGTCTTTAACACAATTATCCATTTAAAGCAACAAATTTCTTGGCAAAGGCTTCGAACCAATAATTTGATTTGAGGTGCATAATTTATGTATGTAAGATGAATTCCCTTGCAACATACATGCAAAGAATGAATTTTGTGGGGGGTGTTCAAACAATACTTTCGATTCTAAAACTGGGGCCACCTCCAAAGTGCAACAATTGTAACAAGGACCTAATTGTGAAATTGGGATTGTTTGGCCATAACTCATTAGAATATCACGCATATCTTTCATCCCCATGACCATGCACTATCATTCTCGTAAGGGTAATGGGCAATTGTCCAAGGTTAGATATCATTTTGTTGTACATTTATAACCTTGGAAGCGTAATTTTTGCGTGGTCCATCTTGTCATCAATAATGCATAAAAACTCATCCTTCGATCGTAGTGATTCTGTCCTCCAAGTATGGTATAACTTTCTAAATGATTCTTGGTGTAGGATATGTTTTTTTAACTTCGCTTCATATTCTAGAGCCTCATTGTTATTCTTTCCCAATTTGCATATCAAAGCCTTCAAGGATTCACAAACAATGCGTTTCACAAACACAAACCCCCGCTTTCACACATCAACATTCAAATGGTGTTTTTTCTTCAACCTATTCATAGCAGATTGAGAAATACCTCCAACGTTTAATTCCTGTTTTATCTACCATCCCACAAATACAAAAAAACAAAGAAATATTAGGCTCCCCACGATAGATGTTTACCTTCACATATACATTCCAAAATACATTTCAATTTCTCAAAAAATATTTTTTCATGAGAAACACCCAACGATTGCCAGGCGTTTGTCACCAAATAAAAACAAGTGTTAGTTGTTCCATATAATTTACTTGATCATTGTGTTCCTACAAACTCTTCCATGTTTTAAGCAAAAAACATCACACATCTTGTCTACCATTTCCAATCCTTTTCATTTAATGTAACATCATATCCACAAACAAATCAATCAATGATTAAACATTGGATTCTGCTTGTCGAGTTGACATACGTAATTTATGTGTACTTTTATTCCCATGTGGTAAGAATCGATAACCTCGCTTGTTGTCTAATTTGTACAACATATATGTCGGCTTGGAAAAACCAACTATCTAGTACCAAGCAATTTCAAAAATGGTTAAACCTTGAATAATGATAAATTTTTGTCCATTTCCGACTCCCCTCGTATGTAACCTTTTTGGAATATTTAAACCATAGGCTTTATGATCTTCAAATGACAAATTCCAAAACTCCTATTTCAACAACAAGGTCTTTTCACGAGGAAAATTTTAATAACAATTCATGGTGCAACAATTTGTTGCACCCACATTGCACACAAACTCCTCTAACAACACTTTCTCAATTCTAGAATTGGAACCCTTCGCTACTAGAACTCAACTACACTTCACTTCCTCTTATGAAAGGAATATTTCTTTTTCTTTACACCAACTGTTCCCACATCATCAACATTTGGTATGTGGGTTTCATTAAATGAAATTAGATGCTCTATGAGGGGGTACCCATCAAGAATTATTTAAATTAGCATCCATTTCCAAATGGTCATCACTACTAACATAGTCATAGGACAATACAAGACGCAAAGCTTAACATGGTCCTCCCCAAGCTAATCATCAAGAATTGCTTCATGTCGATCGCATGTAACCACATGAGCTTTTGCATGGAAAACCCCAACATCGTCCACAAAATCACATTTAGTTCCTTGCCACTTAAACTGACATCTTCGTAGTATATTTGAAATTTTCCTTCCCACACCATGGCCATGCACTACATCATCATTCACACATGCATTCCCCTGGTTATAGTCCTCCTTATTTTGTTCAAATAATCTTTGCTACCAACCTTTTCATCGCTTTTTGCAATGTTCTTTTCACTTCCTTTTTTGCTCATGGAATTAGACCCAGACTCCCCAATGGACCCTTCCACACCATCTTCAGAGATATAATCATTTCACCACATAATTCCTCATTACGCAAATCTTCAATTGTATTACCCATATTTTCCACATCATGGATGTTCTTAGCCTAAAAGCTCTCTGTTAGGAAATTGTCTTTACATGAAACTCACTTCTTTGAAAGATTATTCACCCCATCCATTATGACGTGACATTGGTCTTTCGCCATCACAACCTCTTCATCATTCATCAACAAATATTTGCAAGGCCAAAAAACCTTTATTCCCATTGTTGATCCATAGTATCTCACACATTGAACTGGATAAAATAATTTTTGCTATTCACAATCCTCATTCATAGTTTCAATTAAAACCACTATGCAATTCTCCACTCCATAAAGTCCATATATAAGAACAACTAATAGATTTTTACACGTTCCAATACTAATCTTCACCCTTTCATTCTTGTTCGCATCCCAAATATTAACAAAGCTACTAAATATGAATCATTCATCCATATCATGTTAAGCCAAAAATAAACAGAATGCAACATTAAATCAAGGATCAAAGTTCTAGCCATAACATGTGTTTTACAACCCGCCCATTACAAGCTATCATTACTGCACAAAAGCACTTGCATCTTTACTCCAATATCAATGCACAAAAATGCTAAGCGATTGCCAAGCATCTCTTCGCCCAACATAGTTACGCAGAACTGCCTGGTCGTCACTAGGTGTTTCTATGCCCAATATCCTTACATAGAAATGTTTGGTGGTCGTTAAGCATTTTTATGTTTAATATAATTGTGCAAAAACATTCTCTTAGATTCTTGCTTTTTTTAAAAAAAACACTTAATGGCCACTATGCATTTTTTACAATTTTTCATCTAGAAAACACCTAGTGGCTATGAAGCATTTTTAACAATTTACAACCTAAAGAATGTTTAACAACTTGCTAGGCATGTTCTATGATTTTTGATCTAGAACACGCCTTGTGGCGTTAAGTTCTTTTCTAAAATTGCCAATCTAGAAAATTCTTGGCAGTCGCCAAGTGTTTTCTACCATTTCCGATCCCGAAAACTCTTGGTAACCACCATTTTCAATTCAAAAAATGCATGGTAGCAACCTAGCATTTTCTAGCATTTTTTATCTAAAAAATGCTTGGCAGCTACCAAGTGTTTTTTAGCATTTTGGATCTAAAAAACACATGGTAGGCGTCAAGCATTTTTTAGCATTTTCCATCCAAAAAATGCCTAGCAATTGCTAGGCAGTTGTTAGGCATTTATTAGAATTTTCGATCCAAAAATCGCTTAATGATTGCTAGGTGTTTGACATTTTCCAACCAGAAAACACCTAGTAGCTGCTAAGTGTTTTCTACCATTTTCAATCCAAAAAATGCCTAGTGGCTACCAAACATTTTCTAGGATTTTTGATACAAAAAACACTTGGCGGCTGCCGTGCGTTTTCTAGGATTTTCAATCTAGAAAACACCTGGTGGTTGCTAAGCGTTTTCTAACATTACCCATTCAGAAGAGGTGGTAAAGTAATGGAAGTCTCAATTCTCCATTGTGTAGAATCTCGTGCCGTCATTTATTATTGAATGGATAACTATGATTGTATATAGGAGAGGTGAAGAGAACCATACTTGAATGTTGTTAAGCACATCAATCTAAAGTTGCTTCATTTTCTTCCATTGAAAACTTGTCCTCACGGACTTGGGCAAATTCATGTTGAAGACCTTAGGGAAGGTCAGCACCATAAATCTTCTTTGAAGCCACATTTGGTGCAAGGGCCATCATTGCCTTTCTCGCCTCCCTTTGAACATCTATAGTCATAAACAATTACGACATCAAGTAGGTAAAAATGAGAATGTTCATGGAATGCAAATTACTTGTGGCCATTCTAGTCTTATAGAATATTAAGAAGAAATTAAAAAATTGGTGGGTATTCCATGGCCTACAATAAATGAAACCTTAGTTCTAACAAATCAAAGTTTTCAATGTGTGGCTTGTATAATTGAGTGACATTCCTATTTTGGTCCTTGACAAAGATAATTACATCAAAAGTGAACTCATACACCCATGTTCAAAAGAATTCCATGACTGTGGTAGAACCAAGTAGTAGGTAATGGACAAGTAATTATAACAAGTAGTATTCAAGTTCTTCCTTATCATGTACATGCATGCAACAATCTTAGACAGTAATCACAAAAGTCACAACAACATAAAGTAATAGAATGTGATTGCATACCTTCAGCTTGTGTTGTATTTTTCAAATCATTTCCATTGCTTGAACTACCATGACATGTAAGTACATGCAGGTTGTGTGACCACATCTCTAGCACTCCCATAGTTGCATCTGGATATTAATCAAATTAGCCCTACAAAAACATCAACAAATTGTAACTACAAGTTAAATTAGAATATTCTAGATCTTCATTCACAAACATGTTTACCATCTTCTAACACTCCTAAACCTTAAACTAACGCACATGTCTTTGAGTTCATAACCATTGAAGACAAATGCCATTGAAGAACATGCCACCTACACATAAAAGGAATACACTTATCTAGTTATGTACTTTGGATCTATGGGAAACAACCCAAATAATGATCAATAAAATTGGTTATTGTCATTTCTGCACCATGATGGAAAATGCCCACACTTCCCACTTTTGCCTATAGTCACACCAAAACTTTCACACCAAGTTAAGCTCCAACAAAACACCACTTTTCCTTACTGTTGAACCCCTTGGTTTCCAAAAAAAGGTGCAAGCATGGATGAAACATCAAAGTGGAAAAACTATTATGCTTGTTATCCCCCACTACTTTTATTGGAAAAAACAATTGTTCTGATAGTTGTTTTACATAAACATGTGGAAAGATCACTAGTGGTTGTGTGTTTTTAACATTCGACACAAGCTTTAAGAGTTGCACCTATTGCTCTACCTCAAAGTTTGTGAAAAAAAATCCAAGTTCTTCCACATTTGGTGGAAGCTAAATCATGTCTATTTGTGGAGGCAACTTCTCCTTCTTTTCTACCTCTGGTTGAAGCTATGAGTTTCGCTTTAACTCTAACGACATGTATTTTCCTATATCAAAACCTAGTTTTCCAAGTGTGAATTTGAGTACTTGCTATAACAATCTTACTACTTTTTCCTTAACAACCACTACCTATTTAGATTGATTGCAAAAATGCAAACCTACTAATCAAGATCTAAGTTCAATTGATGCAAATAAATGTGCCCTAAAACCATATGCAAATGCAACGCAAAAAATAAAAGAACAGAGGTTAATACAAAGGCTCAAGATTACTTGGATCAAGATTTAATCATACCTTCATCATCTCTACACCTATTCACTTCACAATTCCAACTTGACCTAAATGTGCATGATCTGACAATCTATGATTATGCCTAGAGAAAAATCCCTTCACTTGATCTTCATCATTTTTACAAGACAAACTTACAAACAAAAAATGACACAAAGTTGTGAACTTGTTGCAATAACTCCTCAAGTTCGATTTGCATTGTTTACAACAACCATCTTGGCGGGTAGAAGGTGATGGCAACCAAAGCTCAAAGGCGGGCTCAAGCACATCCATACTTGAATAGTAGGCACCAAAAACTTTGGTAGGCACAATGGAGCTTCAATGTAAGCTTTGTGAACCGGAAGAATGGTGGTAGCTTGTCAAATCTTTAGCAACAAGGCTTGCAAAGCGATGAGTTAAAAAACATTAATGTTACGTTATTGTTTCAGCCTTGAAATGAAATGAAAAGTTTACAAATGAGAGCAACGAAGACTCGGGACATGCACTAGACTAACCCTAATTTCCAGTCAGATGATCTTATGATTTCATCCACATCTAATCCAATATTGTAAAACAATATTGAATCCAAGTTTAATTGCTAAGATTATGGAATGGGTATTGGATTCATTTCACTTGATTTTTAACTAAATAGCTAAATTTCTACTTCAGACCTTTAATCTTCATTCTACATTACGTTCAATGCATTTATAATGTTAATCATTATATTCAAATTTTTCCCATGTAATGTATACCCCAAATTTGCAACTAACCTAAAATTACATATAATTTTACATGAAAATGTAACCTTGCCTTTCCTTAAACAAAAGAAAACATTTTGTTTGTAAGGAAATCTTTACCTACCATCTACCTACCTATGTTTTACTAACCTACCTACCTACCCATTTACCTACCATTTACTTACTTATGTTCCACCTACCTACCTACCTACTATTTACCTACATACAAAGATAATTTTTTGATTTACCTATAGTTTACATAAGTAGGTATGAACATTTAAAAATATAGGTAGGTAGGCATGTGTACCTACCTATCTACCTAGTTAGGTACATACTAATCCTATTTATGAAAAAAATTGGAGTTCAAATGTTGTTATGCACATTGACAAAAACTTTCATGGAAGTTCAAGGAAACATGTTAAATCCATTTGGAATCATATTGTTTTACAAAATGGTGGGATGATTTGATTTAGATTTTTGAATAATAAATGGGTATTTAATTCTATGAATTTAATTTGAATTAATTAATGATTACTCAATATTTCATAACAAGTTTTTTTTTAATATATATTTAAATTTGGTTTTCATAGTAAAATTTCAATAGTCAATTATTATGTAATTATCGAATATTTTACTAAATTGTCGATGTTCATGAACTTTGAATCAATACTAAATTAAAGATAAGAAATTTATTAATTTATCATTCAAGGATACACTAATCCTTAATAAATAACTAAAAAATAGTAAAATACTTATTTAAGTGGTTCATATTTGAGATATTTATTTAATGTTTTTAGAGTATAATGTATAAAGTTTAGATTTAAGGTTTATGGTTTAAAAATGAATTATAGGGTTTATCGTTGAGAGTTGATTTATAGGGTTGAGTAAATAATTACATAATTTTCTTTCATTACTATGGTAATATTTCATATTGGATTTTTTGCTTAGAAATCATTGTTGTACTAATATGTGTTAATTCATAATTTAAATGAAATTTTCATTTGAATTAATTAAATCATTGTAAATTTGTAAATTGTATGATATTTGTTTATTTATATGTAATCTAAGTTGTATCTATGTATAGATGTATATGTATGTATGGTTGTATATGTTTGTATATATATGTATGTGGATGTGTGTTTGCATTTGTTTGTGTTTTTTATTGTTTATATGTATAAAAAGAGAATGTGTGTTGAAAAGAATACATAAGGTTATAGGTGACATCACATGTATGTCATAGATATTCTGGTGTGTGGTACATATTTTTGTGTGTTTTTTTTTGTGCGGGTGTGAATGTAAATGTTTATATTGTTTTGTGTGGGTGCTTTGTGTGTGTGTTTCGTGTGAGTGCTTTGTGTGTGTGTTTCATGTGGATACTATGTTTTTTGAAAAAAAAATTCAGTATAGTTCAAATATGAATTTCAAACAAAAATAAATAGTCATAGTTTAATTAGTTAATTGGTTCCTATGCATCTATATATATGTTTGTCTTCAACACAAAAAAATGGAATGCAACAATATATACAATTTCTTTACGTATACTATTGCATTTCATTTTTATGTGTTGAAAGCATTTTACCCAACAAAGATCAAAATTGTTACGTTATAATTTGTATTTATTACTGAATTTTTCAAAATTTTGTTTCTTTTCTAAATTAACTTCTTAATGTCCACCATGTTATAATTGTTTGTGTCATTATAAGTGAATCATATTTTGGTTTGGATGTGGTGTACCATTCAACATATTTCTATTTTTTTAAGGTTTAGAAGGTTTGAGGTTAATATGGTTTAAGGTTTTATGTTTAGGGTTGTAGATTTTTTAAAAAAAATAACGACCCAATAACCTGATGCACATGTTACAATGATGGTTAAAGATAAATTATAGATTGAACTACATTATTGAGTTAAAAACAAATTTAATTGTGCAAATGTTTTATTTCTCATAACTTTTTTTTTTATCAGCAATAATTTAGGAAAATAGAACATTTGCACAATTTGATTTGTTTTTAATTCAATATGTAATTGAATCTATGAATTTTTCAGCCAACATTGCAACACTCATGCCATGTTATTTTCATCATCATAGTACTACTCATCATCATCATCATCATAAGCTCATGATTTCAACTTGTCCCCCAAAAAGAAAATTAGTTCACAACTTTGAAGTTTTTTCTTTCAAAGTTTGATATCATATAACATTAAACTTATTATACAATGTGAGTCTTGCACTTTAGTTTTCAAATCAAATCTTATCTTGCTACAATAAATCATATCAACAATCCTACATATTATTGTTTTTGAATTTTTTTTTTTCCTTCATGAATAGATTTAAGCACATACCCACAAGGCTAAATTTTGTTCCTTTTTTTAAAACTTTTTCTTCTGGTCTTAGTGTCCACCAGGTGATTTATAATTGAAAGTTTAAATAAATATAACATTGTTAAGTTGTTGTTTGGATTTTTGAACTTTTAAATTAATTAAATATGTGTTATTTCACTTGGATACTAAGAGATTAAAACAAATTGAATGGAAAAAGGACTAAATTTTGGCTTGAAAATTAGTGCACATATTATTACCCCTTCAATTTTATAATATCCCAACAAACCCCTTCATCCACACTCCTTTCCCCTTTCAATTTCAAAACTATGCAAATTTTATGGAATTTAGCAAAATGGTTATAATCATTAACAATTGCCCAAATCCCTAGTATGGAATATTTTCATATCTGATCCTTGGTTAGTTTAAATATTATAAGAATATTATTCCATTTAAAATTAAGGGTCAACTAGATGGGGCATGTAATAGTTATGAGGAATATTTTCCAAGACCCGAGGAATTTTCTAAAATTATAATTTTTATTCATTTTTACACATAAAAATTATCTAGTATAATTGTGTAATAATATATTTCAACACATGTAAAATAAAATTTGCACTCCATGATTATAATTTGATTATATTTTGTGGTATATTTTTTGTTAATGGAAATTTGACCATGAAAAAAGATCCACTATGATGCCGTTACATAACAATGACATGGCAATTTACATGAGAATGATAGAGTCATACGTGGTTGCCATGAAGGCCCAATGTCATGCACATGGCAATGGGCATGCCCTAAGTAACCTTTTGTGCAACTAGGTTCCATGAATTCTATGAAACCCTGATAGCATATTAGCCCAGATTTGTTATAGTGCTAATGACAAATCAATGATTCGACTTGACAATAGTTATATGATAAATTTAATAACTTTTAAGTTGCCTTGTTTTTGGGTTTAACTTTGTGTTTTCATGTTAAGTTTTGAACTCATATCCTTAATGTCATTCAAGTAGAGGACCAACATTCCAAATTCAACACAAGATGGCAACCATCCCTCTTTATCCCTTTTCTCCCACATTGATTTTTTTGAAATATTTTGGAGTTTAGCCTACATGGTTAATATTTCATTTTTTGACTCAATATTTTATGTGAAAGCAAACTTAATGTGTAGCTTGTTAATCATGGTTAATATATTGTTTTGATGTGGATGGCCACTATTGTAGTGTGAATGCCCACTATTTTGGTGGGTGCCCATTAATTCACAAATATTGGTCAAAAACAAAAAATTTCATCTATAATCAAATATTAAAAAACAATGACTTTTTTTAATCCATTTTCATGCACATTATAGTGTTAAATCAAATTTGAAAAAAAGTTATAAATAAGTTATCCTTCAACTTAATATCCTTCAAAATGCAAAAACTCATACAAATTTTCATTGTGACAACTACTTTCAATGTAAGATGGTCTCCTACTTTCAACTCATTAATTGTCTTGAACTTTTTCCATCCATTCCCAATGCTTATTCTAGGTGACCCGTTGATCTTTTTACTTTTAGTAACACATTCTCATGTGCTTGACTTCTTTGTGTCTTCCTCACATTGTCACTTCCATGCCAATCTTGTCAC